>Ga0194128_10000030_pt1 | contig 217969 bp, 205 predicted proteins | sample TA2KigCa65mmetaG_FD_148650 | JGI IMG/M metagenome (GOLD analysis project Ga0194128, IMG submission 148650) | Freshwater microbial communities from Lake Tanganyika, Tanzania - TA2015037 Kigoma Deep Cast 65m | ecosystem: Environmental > Aquatic > Freshwater > Lake | place: Tanzania: Lake...
GCAGCGCGTGGACGTCATCCAGCGCGAGTTCGAGGACAAGAAGGAGAAGATTCGCCGCGGCGACGAACTGCCGCCCGGGGTGATCAAGCTCGTCAAGGTGTACGTCGCGATGAAGCGCAAGCTGTCGGTCGGCGACAAGATGGCCGGCCGCCACGGCAACAAGGGCGTCATCGCGCGCATCCTGCCCGAAGAGGACATGCCGTACCTGCCGGACGGCACGCCGGTCGAGATCGTCCTGAACCCGCTCGGCGTTCCGTCGCGTATGAACGTCGGTCAGATTCTCGAGACGCACCTCGGCTGGGCCGCGCACGCACTCGGCCTCTACTTTGCGACGCCCGTCTTCGACGGCGCCCGTGAAGGCGAGATCAAGAAGTGGCTCGACGAAGCCGGTCTCCCGAAGGGCGGCAAGACGCAGCTGTTCGACGGCATGACGGGTGACGGGTTCGAACAGAACGTCACCGTCGGCTACGTCTACATGCTCAAGCTGTCGCACCTGGTCGACGACAAGATTCACGCCCGGTCGATCGGACCGTACTCGCTCATCACCCAGCAGCCGCTGGGCGGCAAGGCGCAGTTCGGTGGTCAGCGCTTCGGCGAAATGGAAGTGTGGGCACTCGAAGCGTACGGCGCCGCGCACATCCTGCAGGAACTGCTGACGGCGAAGTCCGACGACGTGGTGGGACGCGCGAAGATCTACGAGGCGATCGTCAAGGGCGACGCCTCGTTCCAGCCCGGCTTGCCGGAATCATTCAACGTGCTCATTCGCGAGCTGCAGGCCCTGTGCCTTGACGTGCAGCTCCTGAAGACCAAGGGGCGGCCTGGGGCGGAACCCCCGCCCGAGGAACCAAGTGCCGAACCTGAGCCAACTCCGGAAACGCCGGTGGGAGCCTAATCGATGAGACCCAATCTGCACGACAAAGGTCAGCTCACGTCCGACTTCGACTCGATCCGGATCAGTCTCGCCTCCCCGGAGACGATTCTGCGCTGGTCACACGGCGAAGTCACGAAGCCGGAAACCATCAACTACCGGACGTTCAAGCCGGAGCGGGATGGCCTGTTCTGCGCGAAGATCTTCGGACCGGTCACCGACTGGGAGTGCTTGTGCGGCAAGTACAAGCGCATGAAGCATCGCGGCGTCATCTGCGACAAGTGCGGCGTCGAAGTGACGCAGGCACGGGTGCGCCGTGAACGCCTCGGCCACATCGCGCTGGCGACCCCGGTGAGTCACGTGTGGTTCTTCAAGGGACTGCCGAGCCGCATCGGCCACCTGCTCGACATCACGCTGCGTGATCTCGAACGCATCCTCTACTTCGAGGCCTACGTCGTTGTCGACGCGGGCGACACGGAGCTGAAGGACAAGCAGCTGCTCACCGAAGAGCAGTACCGGCAGGAGCGCGAAACCTGGGGCTTCCGGTTCAAGGCCCAGATGGGCGCCGAAGCCATCAAGGAACTGCTGCGCCGCGTGAACGTGGATCGGCTGTCCGAGGAAATGCGCGAGAAGATGCGCTCGGAAACCTCGGCGCAGAAGAAGCTCAAGTTCGCGAAGCGCCTGAAGGTGGTCGACGCCTTCCGCAAGTCGGACAACAAGCCCGAGTGGATGATCCTGGACGTCGTTCCGGTTATTCCGCCCGAACTGCGCCCGCTGGTGCCGCTCGATGGCGGCCGCTTTGCGACGTCCGACCTGAACGACCTGTACCGCCGCGTCATCAACCGGAACAACCGGTTGAAGAAGCTCATGGAGCTGAAGGCGCCGGATGTGATCATCCGCAACGAAAAGCGCATGCTCCAGGAAGCCGTGGACGCGCTGTTCGACAACGGCCGCCGTGGCCGCGTGTTGCGTGGTGCGAACAATCGTCCGCTGAAGTCGCTGTCGGACACGCTCAAGGGCAAGCAGGGCCGGTTCCGTCAGAACCTGCTCGGCAAACGCGTCGACTACTCCGGCCGTTCGGTCATCGTCATTGGACCCGAGCTGAAGCTGCACCAGTGCGGCCTGCCGAAGAAGATGGCGCTCGAACTGTTCAAGCCGTTCATCTACCACAAGCTTGAAGCGCGGGGCCTGGTCTCCACGATCAAGCAGGCGAAGGAGATGGTCGAACAGCAGCGCACGGAAGTGTGGGACATCCTTGAAGAAGTCATCAAGGAACATCCGGTCCTGCTCAACCGCGCGCCCACGCTCCATCGTCTGGGCATCCAGGCGTTTGAGCCGGTGCTGGTTGAAGGCAAGGCCATCCGCATCCACCCGCTCGTGTGTACGGCGTTCAACGCCGACTTCGACGGTGACCAGATGGCCGTGCACATTCCGTTGTCGCCCGAGGCGCAGATTGAAGCGTCCGTGCTGATGATGGCGAGCAACAACATCCTGTCGCCGGCCTCAGGCCAGCCCATCGCGGTGCCCTCGCAGGACATCGTGCTCGGCTGCTACTACCTGACGAAGGCGAAGGTCGGCGCCAAGGGCGAAGGCCGGGTGTTTGCGACGGTCAACGACGTGCTGCTGGCGCTTGACGCCGGGGAAGTCGAAACGCTGACGCCCATTCGGATGCGTTACACCGGTCGCATGATCGATCTGACCGGCGGCCGCGATTCGCAGGACGTGCTCGATGGCACGGAGATCCAGATCGACAACAAGATCATCACGACCACCGTTGGTCGCGTGATCTTCAACGCGGCGCTGCCGTCGGAGATGCCGTTCATCAACGGCCTGCTCAAGAAGAAGGGCCTGCAGCAGGCGGTGCGTTATTGCCACCTGCACTTCGGGCTCGAACCAACCGTGCGCATGCTCGACAGCCTGAAGAACACGGGCTTCCTGTACGCGATGCGGTCCGGCATGTCGATCGGCATCGACGACCTGATCATCCCGGCCAAGAAGGGCGAGTTCGTGCAGGATGCACGCGACGAGGTCATCAAGGTCGAAGGACAGTATCAGGACGGCGCGATCACCAACGGCGAGCGCTACAACAAGGTCATCGCGATCTGGTCGGAAGTCACCGAAAAGATCGCCGACGAAATGTTCGGGGAGATGGAGGCGCTCGACAAGTCGGGTCGCAGCTTCAACCCGGTCTACGTCATGGCCGACTCGGGCGCCCGAGGCTCGAAGCAGCAGATTCGTCAGCTGGCCGGCATGCGCGGTCTGATGGCGAAGCCGTCCGGTGAAATCATCGAGTCGCCGATTACGGCGAACTTCCGTGAAGGCCTCACCGTGATGGAGTACTTCATCTCCACGCACGGCGCCCGCAAGGGTCTGGCCGACACGGCGCTCAAGACGGCCGACTCCGGCTACCTCACGCGTCGCCTCGTCGACGTGGCGCAGGACGTCATCATCAGCGAGACCGACTGCGGCACGCTGGATGGCCTTGAAGCGCGCGCGATCGTGGACTCGGGTGGCGAAATCGTCGAACGGCTCGGTGACCGCATCGTCGGTCGTGTGGCCCTCGAGGACATCACGGATCCGTCGTCGGGTCAGGTGCTGGTGCCGGCGGCCGGCGAGATCGACGAGAACCTGGCGGACAAGATCGAGGACGCGGGCATTGAACGCGTGAAGATCCGGTCCGTGCTGACGTGTGCGGCGCGCCGCGGCGTCTGTGCGAAGTGTTACGGGCGCGACCTGTCCACCGGCAAGATGGTGGAAATGGGTCTGGCGGCCGGCGTCATTGCCGCGCAGTCCATCGGCGAACCCGGCACGCAGCTGACGATGCGCACGTTCCACATCGGTGGCACGGCGTCGCGCGTTGCGGACCAGTCGACCATCGAAACGCGCCACAAGGGCGTGGTGCGGTTCGACGGGCTCCAGACGGTCGCGGGCCGCGAACGGCACGACGACAAGGGCCTGGCGCCGACACGTGCCGAAATCGTCATGAACCGCTCGGGTTCGATCAACATCGTCGACGACAAGGGTGTGGTGCGCGAGCGCTACTCCGTGGTCTACGGTGCGCGCCTGAAGGTGAAGGACGGCCAGACGGTCGAGAAGGGGCAGGTCCTGGTTGAATGGGATCCGTACACGTTCTCGATTCTGACCGAGGGCGGCGGCATGGTCCGCTTCAAGGACATCATCGACAAGGTGACCGTCCACGAGGAAGTGGACGAAATCACGGGCATGTCGCGCCTGATCATCGTCGACTCGCCGGACGAGAAGAAGCAGCCCGCGATCGAAATCGTGAGCTCGGACGGCAAGCTGATCAACCGGTACCACATGCCGTCGAATGCCCACCTGATGGTCACCAACGGCGAAGAGGTGCAGGCCGGCGACGTGGTCGCGAAGATTCCGCGTGAAACCACGAAGACGAAGGACATCACGGGCGGTCTGCCGCGTGTCGTCGAGCTGTTCGAAGCGCGCAAGCCGCGTGAGACGGCCGTCATCTCTGAAATTGATGGTGTGGTCCGTCAGGGCGGCATCGTCAAGGGCATGCGCAAGATTCTTGTCGTGCCGGATGATGGTGGCGAGGCGAAGGAATACTCACTGCCGCGCGGTGTGCATGTGAACGTGCAGGAGGGCGACCGCGTGACCGCGGGTGAGCCGCTCATGGACGGTCCGCGCAACCCGCACGACATTCTGGCCGTGCTCGGCGAGAAGGAACTGCAGGCCTACCTGGTCAACGAGATCCAGGAGGTCTACCGGCTGCAGGGCGTCGGCATCAACGACAAACACATCGAGGTCATCGTTCGCCAGATGATGCGATGGGTGAAGGTCGAGGATGTGGGCGACACCGAATTCCTCATCGACGAGCAGGTGGATAAGTTCCGGTTCAACGAAGAGAACGAGCGTGTGTTGACCAACGGCGGGCAGCCGGCCAAGGGCCGTCCGCTCCTGCTGGGCATCACGAAGGCGTCGCTCTCGACCGACTCGTTCATCTCGGCGGCGTCGTTCCAGGAGACCACGCGAGTCCTTACCGAAGCGTCCATCTCGGGCAAGATGGACTACCTGCGCGGCCTCAAGGAAAACGTCACCATGGGTCGTCTCATCCCGGCCGGCACCGGCTTCGATGTCTACCGCGACGTGCGGATCGAAGCGGACGAGCCGCCGCCGCCACCGCCACCGACGGCGGAGGAGCTCGAAATGCAGCGGGAGATGGACGATCTCACCGACGCGGACTACATGTTCCGCGACGACGTCGACTAGACATCTGACCATCTGACATCTGACATCTGACTCGAGCGCGGAGGGGACACCTTCCGCGCTCGTCGATTCCCTTGACGGAGTCCTCCATCGCGCTACCATTGCGCATGTCCATTCAACGACTGATCAGCGGGGTGGTCGCTCTGTGTGCGGTCGTGTCGGTAGCCGCCCAACCTGCCCAGCCCACGCCGCCCAACATCATTTACATCCTGGCCGATGACCTGGGCTACGCAGAACTGGGCTCCTACGGGCAGGCCAGGATTCGTACGCCCCACCTTGATCAGATGGCGCGTGAAGGTCTGCGGTTCACCCAGCACTATTCGAGCAGCCCCGTCTGTGCGCCGGCGCGCGCGTCATTTCTGACGGGGCTGCATACCGGTCACTCGATCATCCGCGACAACCTCGAGTTTGGCGGTTACCTCGACTCGGAAGAACGTGGTCAGATGCCGCTGCCCAAGGGCACCCGAACGTTATCCTCTCTGCTCAAGGCGGGCGGGTATCACACAGGATTGATTGGCAAGTGGGGCTTGGGAGGGCCGTACACGGAAGGGCAGCCCACCCGGCACGGCTTTGACTACTTTCTCGGCTACCTCGATCAGAAGCAGGCGCACAACTTCTACCCCACCCACTTGTGGCGAGGCGAGGAATGGTTTCCCCTGCGCAATCCCTATTTCTCACCCCACCAGAAACACGACGGTGACCCGGCCGACCTGGCTTCGTATGCCAAGTACTCCAGCGTGGACTACAGCCTGGATGTGATGGCCGACGATGCCCTCCGGTACATTCGCGAGCAAAAGAACCGTCCGTTTTTTCTCTACCTGCCGTTTACGGTTCCACACCTGGCGCTGCAGGTACCGGCCGATTCGCTGGCCGAATATGACGGCGTCTTTGACGAAACACCCTACCTCGGTCAGAACGGGTATCTGCCGCATCCGCGCCCATATTCAGCCTATGCCGCGATGATCACACGCATGGACCGACACATCGGTCGTGTGTTCGCGTTGCTCAAGGAACTGAAGCTGGACGACAACACGCTGGTGATCTTCACCAGCGACAACGGCACGACGTACACCGGCGGTGCCGATGCTGCGTTCTTCCGCAGTGTCGGCGACCTGCGCGGCCTGAAGGGCTCGGTCTACGAAGGTGGCATTCGGGTGCCGTTCATCGCCCGGTGGCCGGGGCGCATCCCACCCGGACGGGTGACTGACCACCTGTCAGCGATGTGGGACATGTTTCCGACATTTCTGGAACTGGCAGGTCTACCGGTGCCAGCCGACATCGATGGAGTATCACTGGTACCGACGATGTTGGGGCGTGATGGGCAACGCGCACACGACTCGATGTATTGGGAGTATCACGGACTCTGGAAGGGCGCGCAGGCGGTTCGCCTGGGCAAATGGAAGGGCGTCCGCCTTGGTGGTCACGACAACGCCGACGCGCCGATCGAACTGTACGACATCGAGGCCGACCGTTCCGAGTCGCGCAACGTCGCCGCCGCGCACCCGGAGGTCGTCGCGCGCGTGCGCGCGGTGATGGAGTCGCGAACGCCGTCGGCGGTTCCGCACTGGAACTTCCGTCGGCACGGTGCGATCGAATCGCAGGTGATCGCAGCCGCCGGCGAAGGCTCGCCGTTTTATCGGATCCCCGCCTTGACCACCACGACCAAGGGCACCCTGCTTGCGGCGTATGACGCGAGGCCAACGCTGGCAGATCTGCCTGGTGAACTGTCGATCGTCATGCGGCGCAGCACCGACGGCGGCCGCACATGGCGTCCCCAGACGGTCGTGCGGCGCGGACCGGCGCCGGAAGGCTACGGTGACCCAAGCTTCATCGTCGACCGCACCACAGGACGCGTGTTCCTGTTTCATGCGGCGAGTGTGCGACAGGGATTCTTCGGGGCGAAGACGGGCAATGGTGACGACGACCCGGAGGTACTGCACGCCGACTACGGGTACTCGGACGATGACGGTGTGACGTGGACGTGGCGTCGACTGACCAGCGTGATCAAACAGCCCGAGTGGGGTGGGTTGTTCGCCGCGTCGGGCGAAGGGGCGCAGATGCGATTCGGTCCGCATGCCGGCCGCCTGCTGCAGCCCTATGTGGTGCGCCGCGATGGACGCAACTGGGTGACGACGGCGTTCAGCGACGACCACGGTGTCACGTGGCAGATGGGCGCGTTGGTGGGGCCTGACGCCGATGAGAGCAAGGTCGTGGAATTGTCAGACGGCCGGCTGATGTTGACCATTCGCGCCCGGCCCGTGCGGAAAGTGGCGTGGTCCAGTGATGGTGGCACCACGTGGACGGGGTTGCGCGACGAACCGGCCCTGGCCGATCCGGCCAACAACGGGTCGGTGATGCGCCTGTTTCCCGACGCGCCGGCTGGATCACACGAGGCCCGGCAGCTGTTGCTGTCACACACCAACCACGCCAGCCGCCGGGAGAACCTCGTGATTCGGCGATCCTGTGACGACGGGCGGACGTGGTCGGCACCGGTGGTGGTGGAACCCGGAGCCGCGTCGTATTCGACGCTGACCCGGCTGCCGGATGGACGTGTCGGCCTGCTGTACGAACGGGGCACCGTCAACGCGATCGTGTTTGCGTCATTTGATCTCACGTGGCTGGGCGGGGGGTGTGGTTGATCGCGTGCTGCTCAAGGACGGCGGTGGTCGTCGGCAGCCCTGACCGCCAGGGCCCGAACGGGCGTGATGTCTGCCACGTAGATACTGCGGCCGTGCGTGGCAATCACCAGCTCACCGTCCCGTGGGTGCACGACGAGGTCGTGGACAGGAATCGTGGGCAGGCCGGCCGAGAGAGAGAACCACGTGCTGCCACCGTTGGTTGATGCGTACACTCCCGAGTCGGTGCCGACAAACAGGATGCGGGCATCGGCCGGGTCTTCCGCCACCACGTTAATGGGTTCGGCCGGAAGATTGCCCACGGCGGACGTCCACGTCTGACCGTGATCCCTGGACACGTAGAGGTACGACGTGAACTCGTTGTAGCGGTATCCGGTCAGCGACACCCACACTGTGGCGTCGTTGTGGCGGGAGGCAGCGACCCGCGACACCCATCGTTCCGGCAATTGCGCACCCATACGCCGCCAGGTGGCGCCACCGTCTCGTGTCACATGCAGTCGGCCGTCGTCGGCGCCGGTGTAGAGCAGGTCGGGCCGCATCGGGGACTCGGAGACGCTGGTCAACGTTCCCCAGGGCACGTTGCCCTGAACCTGTGGAGCGCTGGTGAGGTCTGAACTGATCGGTGTCCACACGTCCCCGCGATTCTCTGAGCGGAACAATCGCTCGGTGGCGTAGTACATCCGCTGCGGTGCATGCGCAGAGAAAAAGAACGGCGTCATCCAGTTCGTGCGATAGGCCGGTGTGCCACGCGGAGCCCGTGGTGCGATGGACTCCGTACGGCCGGTCGACATCCGTTTGCGGCGCAGGTCGCCGAACTGATGCTCGTAGTAGAAGACATCCGGGTCTGAGGGGTCACGGTAGGTGAAGTAGGAATCCCCGCCGCCCCACTGATCGAGATACACGTGGCTCCACTGGTCGCCGCGGTCGTCTGCCGTGATTTGTGCGGATGTTCCATACAGTGCCGCATTGTCCTGCGTGCCGCCGTAGATCATGTAGGGCGTGTTCAGGTCCACCGAGACGGCGTAGAACTCGCCAATGGGCAGGTTGTTGAGGTGGAGCCACGATGCGCCGCGGTCGTACGACAGATGCAGGCCGCCGTCGTTGCCCAGGAGCATGTGGTCGCCGTTGGCCGGGTTGATCCAGAGGTCGTGTTGATCCAGATGCAGGACGGTGGATCCGTGGGGCAGCAGGTGCACCAACGTGCCTTGAATCTGCCGATAGGTGCGTCCGCCATTCTCAGACACCATGAATCGATTGTTGGGCAGATACACCACGTCAGGGTTGTCCGGGGCCACCTGAATCAGACAGAAGTCCCATCCAGTGGCCACAGGTTCGGTGTTGACCTTGCGCCACGTGCCACCGGCATCGTCGGATCGATAGACTTCGCCGCCGATTCGGTCGGCTGGTGACGACCCAGGCCCGTAGTGATCGACGAGTGCGTACACCACGCGTGAATCGGCGCGTGCCACAGCGAGGCCGATGCGGCCCACCTGCGCGCCTGAGGGCAGACCAGCCAACGGTGTCCAGGTCGCACCGCCGTCCGTACTCTTGTAGGCGCCGCTGCCGGGACCGTTGGGGGTGTGGCCCCACGCCTTGCGCGATCGATCCCACATGGCCGCATACAACACGTTCGGGTTGTCTGGGTCGATGACGAGGTCGATGGCCCCGGTACGAGCGTTGACGTACAGCGTGCGCTGCCACGTTGCGCCGCCATCCCGTGTATGAAAGACGCCTCGTTCCTCGTTCTCGGAATAGAGACGTCCGATGGCCGCGACCCACACGCGATTCGGATCAGTCGGATGAATGATGACCTGCGAGATGTGATGTGTGTCGGTCAGCCCCATGTTCGTCCACGTCGCGCCGGCATCGGTTGATTTGTAGACGCCGAGCCCGGCATACGAACTTCGCGCCATCAGCACCTCGCCGGTCCCCACCCATACGATGTTGGGGTCTGACGGGGCCACCGCGATGGCCCCGATGGACGTGGTGGCCTCGTTGTCGAAGATGGGGGTCCACGTCGTGCCGTTGTTGATCGACTTCCAGACGCCGCCTGACCCCGCGCCCGCGTAGATGGTTGAGGTGCGCCCCGGTGCCACGGCCACCGACTCGATCCGGCCGCCTTGCATGCGTGGTCCGACCGACCGCCACGTCACTGGGGCAGGCGACTCGCGCTCCATGCGCTGATGTTGGCGCCAGGCCTCGAGCCGCTCGGCGGCGCTCGTGGCCTCAACGACGGGCAGGGGGCGCGGGCCCGTGCCGGCGATCTGGGCGCCGTTTCCGGCACTCAGGGCCAAGGTCGCCATCATGAGCACCACCGCCATTGCCGGGGCATGCCCCCGCGCCACCTGCCGTCGACTCTGGTTCGCCATGGCACAGAGCCTACTACCGCACCGCCCTCAGAGCACGCGTATGATTCCCGCATGACTCCAGCCGTCTTCCCGCGTGTCAGCGCTGCTGGCGTGTTCCTGGCCGTCACCTTGGCAGTGAACAGCGCTGGTATCGGTGCCCAATCTGCGGCCTCCACCTATCCTCAATTGCTGTCGTTGTTTTCGGAGTGGCGCACGTTCGAAGAGCCGCCTCGCCTGGCCGGGGACGTCCCGGATTACACGCCCGCGACGAACGCCCGGCGACTGACCGAACTGCGCGTCCTGCAGGCACGCCTGAAAGCGATCGATCAGACGGGCTGGTCCATTCCGCAACGTGTGGACCACCACCTCGTGCGCGCCGAGATGAACGGCCTGGAGTATCACCTGCGCGTGTTGCAGCCGTTCGCGCGCGACCCCGCGTACTACGCTTCGCTTGTGACCGCCGAGAGCGACACGCCTGCGAAGGAAGGCCCGCTGATCCACGGCGCCATCAAGTTGTACAACTACCCGGTCTGGCCACGTACACGGCTCGACGAGGTCCGGCCACTCTCACCGGCGCAGTCCGCCGAGCTGGCGGCGAAGCTGCGCACCATTCCGCCGTTGCTCGATGCGGCGCGACTGAACCTGGCCTCGTCAGACACCCGCGACCTGTGGGTCGGGGGCGTCCGCGCCTTCGAGGAGCAGAGCGGCGCGTTGCGACTCCTGGCCAGTCGGGCCGGCGCCGACGGCACACTGGCCGCCGCCGCGACCGAGGCTCAGCTGGCGACGGATCGGTTCGCCGAGTGGGTAGCTGCCGAGACGCCGAAGAAGGCCGGACCGTCCGGCATCGGCAAGGATCAGTACACCTGGTATCTGCGCAACGTCCTGCTGGCTCCGCTGTCGTGGGAGGAGGAAGTGACCATCCTGCGCCGTGAACTGGCACGGGCGCATGCGTCACTGCGGCTCGAGGAAAACCGCAACCGCCGGCTCCCGCCCATGCCAGTGGCCGATACGCCGGAGGCCTACGAGGCGATGCAGGCTGACGCTATTCCCCGGTATCTGCGCTGGATGGCGGACAACCGCATCCTGACGATGGAGCCGTGGATGGAGCGCGCGATGCGCGAACGGACGGCGCCGTTTGCGCCCGAAGCCAGTCGCAACTTTTTCATGCAGGCCACACAGCGGGATCCCCTCCCGCTCTGGACGCACCTGTACCACTGGTGGGACAACATGCGCATTCGTGTGGCGCCGCACGCCAATCCGATTCGTCGCGATGCGTTGCTCTACAACGTGTGGATGAGTCGCGCCGAAGGCATGGCCACCGCAATGGAGGAGTGGATGATGCACGCGGGGTTGTATGACCAGTCGCCGCGGTCACGCGAGATCGTCTGGATCATGCTCATCACGCGCGCGGCACGCGGGCTCGGCAATCTCTACGCCCACTCCAACGACCTGACGATGGCACAGGCGGCGGATATTCATGTCAACTGGACGCCCCGTGGGTGGATGCGGCGTGACCCGCTGCTGGGCTTTGAGCAGCACCTCTACCTCCGTCAGCCCGGCTACGGTGCCAGCTACATCATCGGCGGCCGGCTGATGGAAGAGATCATCGCCGAACGAGCCCGGCAACTGGGCGACACGTTCACCCTGCAGCGTGTCATGGACGAGATCAACCACGCCGGCATGATTCCGCCATCGCTGATCTACTGGGAGTTGACAGGCGATGATCGCATGGTCCGCGAGCTTGAGGCGGGACGTCCGCTGCCGCCGCGGCTCTAAGGCCGTGGCTTGCGCGGCACCCGCGTGTCGGCCATTGCGGCCTGCCAGGCAAACGCCGCCATGATGACAGCATTCCGCTGCATGTCCTCGGGCGGAATGGTCTCGATGAAGTCGAGGTTGGTGTGTCCGCCGGTGCCGCCCACGCGATCCTGGAGGAACTGGAACCCCGGCAGGCCGACGCGGTCGAACGAAATGTGATCGGTGCTGCTGACGCCGCGAGGAGAGACGGTGGTCATGCCCAGGTCATGAAAGGGCGCCGTCCACGCGGTGAGCAGAGCCCGCGCCGCTTCGTTCTCCTGCAGGTAAATGCCCCGGTACTGACCGGGGCCGTAGTCCTGATTGAAATACGCCGAGAACTTCTCATAGGCGGGTGTCGTGCCGGACGGGGAAGCCGGATCGCCAAACGTCTTGAGCACGTACTCACGCGACCCGTGCAGCCCCTGTTCTTCCCCAGACCACAGCGCGGCCCGAATCGTGCGCCGCGGGCGTGCGCCCACCACTCGCAGCAGCCGCATGGCTTCCAGCACTACGGCCACCCCGGACGTGTTGTCGCTGGCGTTTGGACTGGCGTGCCAGGTATCGAAGTGCGCGCCGATCATCACCACTTCGTCGGCCAGGTCGGTTCCCGCGATCTCCCCGAAGAGATTCCTCGCGTGCTCGGTGGACTCGCCAAGACGATTGCGGATCTCGATCTCGATCGTGACCGGCAGATTGCGTTCGCGGAGCCGATACATGCGGTTGTAGTGTTCCGGCGTGACCGCCACGATGGCCGGCGAAGCGAGGGACCCTTCGCGACTCCAGCCGTCTGTGCGCGTCCCTGGTCGGGCAAATCCGCGCACGGCGCCGGGCCAACCACTCTCCGACTGGAGCACGGCCACCACGCCTTCCGCCTTGTAGAACGCCATCTTTTCTTCCGGTCGGACGACGGCCGTATTGGGGGAGGCGGCGGGCGCGCTCGCCGCTGCGGCACCGGTCGGCGCGGGTGGTGCCGGCGCCGGCGGCGGCGCAGGTTGGGCCAGCAAGGCCAGGTCGGCGTCAGTGTACCGGGCGACGCCCGCGCTGATCCGGGCGCGGTCCACCACGGCCGGTGGGGTCGACAGCACGGTCGTTCCGCGCAAGGTGCCGCGCAGGCGATCGAGATCGGCGCGGGACTTGATCTCGGCGATGACGACCGGTGTTCGGTGCTGTCCGTTCGTGCCCGGCGTGTGTGACAGCGGGTATCCCACCATCGGCTGGTAGTCCGGTTCGATCAGGTGGAGCGACGTGTACTCGTTGTCCCAGCGAATGCCGTAGTCCATGAACGGCTCGCTGGCGACGTTGCTGAGGCCGATCTCGCGCATGTGGCCCAGCGCCCACGTCTGGGCGCGTGCCATGTCGTCGCTGAGCGTGAGCCGTGCGCCCAGCACGTCGGTCATGTGCGCCAGCACCTCCATCACGCGCGACCGCGTCAGTCCCTCGTCGCGCAGGCGCGCGATCATCGCAGCGTCTGATGTGGATTGTTGAACGGCCAGGGCAGGGATGGCCGTCGCGAGCCAGGCGGCAACGAGGGTCAGAACGGCAAGTCGGGCGCGTGTGTATCCGGGCACGGGCGCATGATGACACAGGCTGTCTCTCGCGACGCCCTGGGGATGTCGCGCCGTGATGGTAGCACCCGGCTGCGCCGCATCCCGGAATTCCCTGTATCATCTGCCTCGATTCCCCGGAGGCTGGCTCATGACAGGACGTCGGCAGACTGCGTGTGGTGTGTGGCTCGTGATGGCGCTCCTCGGCGCGGGCGCGTGCGGGGGCGACGACGCCGCCCAGGAATGGCGCGGGATTAACGGCGATGAGCGGGCCACGAGGTTTGCGCCCCATACCCAGATCGACGGCACAAACATCCGTGCGCTGAAGGTGGCCTGGGAATGGAAGGGCGCGGAGTCGCCGGTGGACCGCGGCGCCGAGACTCTGCCGCGCAACCTGCCGATCTACGCCAGAGGCAAACTGTTCACCACCGCAGGACCCAAGCGCACCGTCGTGGCCATGGACCCGGCCACCGGTAAAACGCTCTGGACGTTTCAGGAACCCGAGACGTTCCGGTGGGACTATTCGATGCGCGCCAGCCACGGCAAAGGCGTGGCTTACGCCGAGATCGACGGGCGCGGTGTCATCTACATCGTCACGCCTGCATTCTTCCTGCACGCGCTTGATGCCGAGACCGGCAAACCCCTCGAAGGATGGGGAAGCGGCGTGCCGCTTCCTGGGTTCCCCGCCACGGGGTCGGTCGACATGGTCAAGGACCTGATTCAGGGGTGGGCGCCGTGGGAGTCGCGTCGCGAGACCTACGATCCCAACATCGGCATTCCCATCGAGATCGGGTACATCACCAATTCGTCACCGCCCATCGTGGTCAACGGCGTGGTCATTGTCGGGAACTCGGCGGAGCAGGGGTACAACCAGACCAGGATCGAGAATGTGCCGGGCGACATTCTCGCGTATGACGCGAAGACCGGTGCGTTCAAGTGGAAGTTCCACGTGATTCCGCGGCCCGGTGAATTTGGCCACGAGACGTGGGAGAACGATGCGTGGACGTTCACCGGCGACGTCTCGTCGTGGGCGCCGCTGTCGGCCGATCCGGAGCGCGGGTTGGTGTACGTCGGGACCAACGGCGCCACGATGGACTTCTACGGGGGGTTCCGTCCGGGCGACAACCTGTTCAGCACCACGCTGCTCGCGCTGGATGTGCAGACCGGACGCCGCGCGTGGCACTCGCAGTTGGTCCGGCACGACATCTGGAACTACGACAACCCGGTCGCGCCCGTCCTGCTTGATGTGAAGAAGGATGGCCGCACGGTCCCCGGAGTGTTCCAGGCGACGAAGCAGGCGTTCCTCTATTCGTTTAATCGCGAGACGGGCGCGCCGATCTGGCCGATGGAAGATCGGCCGGTGCCGCAGTCGACGGTGCCCGGTGAGAAGTTGGCGGCCACACAGCCGTTCCCCACGCGGCCGGCGCCGTACGACCTGCAGGGCCGCAACGAGAGCCATCTCATCGACTACACGCCGGAGTTGCGCGCGCGCGCCCTCGCCGTGGCGCAGGAAAACGGCCTCTTTAATCCGCTCTTCAACCCGCCGGTGCATCGCGGGAACCCTGAGGGGAAGACGCGCTTTCAGTACTGTCCCGGGGACATTGGTGGCGTCAACATCACCGGCCCACCGGTGGCTGATCCCGCAAGCGGCGTGATCTTCATCACCTCAACCAGCGGCTGCGGCAACCGGTTGCTGATTCCCGGTGCGGAGCGCGATCCCACGATTGATCGTCCGACCGGCAAGACGATCGTGGACTGGACGCCGGGCCGTGGTGCCGGCGCGCCCTCAGCGATCGACGGCCTCTCGATTTGGAAGGGACCGTACGGCCGGATCGTGGCGATCGATCTCAACACCGGCGAACACCTGTGGACCGTGCCGAACGGCGAGGCCCCAGAGGCCGTGCGGAATCATCCGCTGCTCAAGGGACTCAACGTGCCCGACCCCGGGCGGTCCGGCCATTCGGCGATGCTTGTGACGCCGACCGCGCTCTTTGCGACCGGACTCACCAGCGACAACACGCCTCATCTGTTTGCGCTCGACAAGAAGACGGGGCGCCGCATCGGTCAGGTCGCCACGAGTCAACGCGGGGAATACGGGATCATGACGTACGTGCACGGGGGCAAACAGTTCATCGTGCTGCCCGTGACCGGCGGGTACATTGCACTGGCGCTGCCGTAGTTGATGGCGGCGCTGCGGCGACACCTGATTCCTCTGCTGCTGTTTGCTGCGGCGGCGTACGCCGTCGCGCCGGCATCCGGCGAAGACCAACGGCTCGTCATGCCCGAACATCTCGAGCTCGGCGGGCTCCTCGGCGTCGAGTTCCTGCGGGCCGGTACCGATCAGCTCCTGTCCAACCCGACGCGGTACTACGACACGGACGTCCTGTATCCCGATGTTCGTCAGATGCGCACGACCGAGCCGTTCATAGGCTTCGTGATCCTCGGTCTGCCGTTCACCACGGTGCTGGGTCTCGACGATGTCCGCGCGTTTGAAGCGTTGCGATGGCTGCTGCTGTGGACGGGACTCGTCTTCGCGTGGCGCCTGCTGACCCTGCTCGAGGCAGGCACCTGGCTGTCGGTCGCCGGCGCACTCCTCATCGTCCTGCAACCCGCCGTCACTGGAGGCTTTGAACGCGTCCAGGTCCTCAGTCTTCCCCTGATCGTCGGGGTGCTGTACTTCGCCATCACACTCTGGACCGCCGAACGTCCGTCCCTGCGCGACCAATGGGGGGTGTGCGCGACGACGATGATGTATGTGATGTGCGGCGCGTACAACGTCGTCATCACCCTGGCGGCGTTGCTGTTGTTGCTGCCGCTGGCGATTCGGGTGGTGTGGGCGCTGCGTGGAGCGCAACGGCTGTGGGCCTTTGTGTGGCCACTGGCCGTCGCGGGTGTTGTGAATCTGCTGGCCCTGTGGCCGTGGCTGACGGACCGGTGGGATATGTCTCCGTTCATGGGGGCGCCGTTTCTCGCGATCAAACACTGGAACGCGATGCGGCCCCCGTCGTGGACGCTGCCACTCGCTCCGGTGTTTCAGGGCCTTGTGCTGATCCTGCTCGCGGTGTTTGTCTGGTGGCAGGTCCGCGCCCGACTGGATCCACCTGGACAGTCGTTCTCCCGCGTCGCCCGATGGACGCTGGCGTGGCTGGGACTGTTCGTCTGCGTGTTCTCCTTCGGACCCTCGTTTGAGAGCAACTCCAATCCGCTGGCCACCGACCTCATGCGCTGGGTCTCCGCAGTGATTCCTCAGCTCACGGCGGCGCGGGAGTTTGATCGCTTCTGGACGTACGGCATGACATTGCTGATGGTCGCTGGTGTCGGGACGCTCGGAGCGGTGATGCACGCGCGTGGACGGATGGCGCAGCGCGTCGTGGCTGTCGCCGTCAGCGTGGTGGCCCTGGCACCGCTGGTGTCGAGACCACTGGCGCTGACACGGCCCGTCGAAGCCGCCCCATGGTTCGTGACCCTCGCGTCACAGGCTCCCGGTAGCGGGGGCATCTACGTGCATCCGCTGATGCAGTGGAATACCCCGTCCTGCGTCCTGATGATCGATGCGGCGCGTCAAGTGGAGCGACCCTTCGTCAACGGTTGTCTCGGCATCGCTCCGCCGTGGTTCACGATCGCTACTGATGTGTTGCATCGGTTTCCCGACCCCGAGGCCCTGTGGCTCCTGCGCAAGTGGCAGGTGGACGCCGTTGTCGATCTGAACGCCGCGCGGCCGATCGATGTGACCGACGCGTTCCGGGTGTCCTCCACACACACGGACGGCCGGCTCTTCGAAATTCTGCAGCCGGGGCCGCTGTCTCCGCACCCGTCACTTGGGACTGAGGCCCTGCACCGACTCGCGCGAATTGAGGTGCCATGGACACACGGTCCCTCCGGCGGCGTCGTTGTCGCTGCTCCTGAGGATGTCCTGGTCTGGGCGGTGGAAGTGCGGCTCTCGCTTGACCATCTGGTGGTCCATCCGGTTCCCACTGAGCTGGTGATCACGGCGGACGACTGCCGGTCGACCGGATCGTGTTAATCGGCGAACAGCTGCGCTGAGAACGCCGGCAGGACGCCCGCTGCGCGCCCCCGTGCGAAGAGATGGGCCACAGCGTCGCGGCCCTCCGGACCGAGATCCACCGAGAAGTGATTCACGTACAGGTCGATGTGTTTGAACATCACGGCATCGTCCATGTCCTGCGCGTGGGCGCGGACGTAGGGCAGGGTGACGTCGCGATGCGCAAAGGCGTACTCCACACTGCGTCGCAGCACGCCGTCCATGGTGGTGCGCACGTCAGCCGGCAGTGACCGGCGAATCACGATGCCGCCCAGCGGGATGGGATGGCCGGTCGCGGATTCCCAGTACTCGCCGAGGTCGATAATTTTCCGCAGACCGCGCGCTTCGTAGGTGAAGCGGTTTTCGTGGATGATCACGCCCGCGTCACAGTGTCCGTCCTGCACAGCCCCTTCGATGTCCGAGAACACCATCGCGGTAGTGCGGGTGGCCGTCGGGAAGGCGAGGGCCAGCAGAAGATTGGCTGTCGTAAATTGTCCGGGGATGGCGATGCGCAGATCGCCCGCGGCGACCTCCTCAACGGTGATCGGACGCTTCGAAATCAGGAGCGGTCCGCAGTTGCGTCCCAGCGCGCTGCCGGCGTTCAGCATCACGTAGCGGTCGACGCAGTGTGCATACGCGTGATAACTCAGCTTCGTGATGTCCGTGCGGCCGTCGAACGCGTCCCGGTTGAGCGCTTCAACATCCGCCAGCCGCACGTCGAAGTCCAGGCCTTCGAGGTCGATGCGCCTGTGCACGATCGCATCAAACATGAAGCAATCGTTCGGACACGGCGAGAAGGCGAGCGAGTACGTCATACCTGTTCGAGGATCGTTGTCGTGGTGCGGCCCAACGCGGTCACCGCGGCCGGAATGTCCCAGGCGGCGCGATTGCGTCGCTCCACATAGTTTGAGACCGCGCGCACCTGGGCAAATCGCACGCCGGCCGCGAGGCATGCGTACATGAAGGCGGCGCCTTCCATGCTCTCGACCTGGGGCTGGCACCGCGACATCACGGCGGCGATCGAGGGGTCGTCGCCGTGCACGGTGTTGACGGTGATGCCGGTCACGCGTGGCAGAGTGTCGAGTGCGGCACACGTGGGGGGCGTGTCATTCACGAGCCGGCCGCCGGTATAGGGCGGTTCCTCCGACGCGACCAATCCCATCTCAGCGGCGGAGACAAACGTCGCGCCGTCTTCAACGCCCAGCTCGGAGCACTCATCGCGGACGACGTGGACGACGGCGCCGAGCGGCAGGGTGCGATCGAACGCGCCGCAGAGCCCGACGTTGAGCGCCATGTCGAAGGTCTCCCTCGCGAGCGCGCGGGCGACGTGTGCCGCGGTGGCCACCATTCCGACACCGGTGATCAGTGTGACCACCCGGTGGCGGGTCGAGTCGGTGACCACCCTCGCAAGTTCGCCTTCGGTGGCGGCGACCATCAGCACGCGCATACATGGGATCGTATCCCACCCGATTCGGAGCCGTGGTGTGGTCCGTCCCCGGCATGCGCGCACGACTTGGTGTGATTCCGGTCCTGGCCTGTGGTGTGACGGTGGGGGCACGGTCACAGACGTTGCCGTTCCGGAACCTCGGTCAGTAAACGCCGCGGAGCGTTTGATAGTATGCCCGGGCTATGACCGAATCCGGCGCTCAGACCCGTACTCTTGATCGTGCCCTGCCGGCCATGCTGGCGCTGTTTGTGGGGAGCGGTGCCGCCGCGTTGATCTACGAAGTCGTCTGGTTCCAGATGCTCCAGCTGTCGCTGGGTTCGTCGGCCGTGTCCATGGGCGTGCTGCTCGGCGTGTTCATGGGAGGCATGGGGCTCGGCAGCTGGATGTTCCCCAAGAAGGTGGACAAGCAACACCATCCCCTGAAGGTGTATGCCTATCTGGAACTCGGCATCGGCGCCTGCGGGATGCTGGTGCTCCTGATCGTGCCGCTTCTTGGCGGGGTCTACACGGCCATTGCGGGCACCGGTCAGTTCAGCGTGTTTCTGCGCGGGCTGGTTGCCGCGCTCGTGTTGTTGCCGCCGACCTTGATGATGGGTGCCACGTTGCCGGCCATCGCGCGGTACGTTGAGACCACCCCGAAGGGCGTGTCCTGGATGGGCTTCTTCTACGGCGGCAACATCGCCGGCGCCGTCATCGGCACGCTGCTGGCCGGGTTCTACCTGCTGCGTGTGCACGACATGGTGGTGGCGACGTTCGTGGCGGTGGTGTTCAACATTGCCGTCGCCGGCCTGGCCCTGCTCCTCGCGAAGTCCGCGCCCTACGAACTCACGGGCGTCAACGTCAATGATCCGGTCGTCGAACCCGGCGCGCGCGTGGTGTACATCGCCATCGCGCTGTCTGGCCTGACGGCGCTTGCGTCGCAGGTCATCTGGGCGCGTGTCCTGTCGCTGCTCATCGGCGCCACCGTCTATACGTTCTCGCTGATTCTGGCCGTCTTCCTGGTGGGCCTGGGCATCGGGTCCAGCCTCGGCTCGTCCATGGCGTCCAGCCTGAAACATCCGCGCGTCGCCCTTGGGTGGGTGCAGATGTTGTTGTGTGTGGCGCTGGCGTACGCCGCGTACATGACGACCGCCTCGATGCCGTTCTGGCCGATCAACCCGTCGATCTCGAGCGACATTTTCTTCAACTTCCAGCTCGATCTCATGCGCGCCGCCTTCGTCGTGTTGCCTGGCGCGATCCTCTGGGGTATGAGCTTCCCGCTGGCCCTCGCGTCGGTGGCTGAGAAGGGCCAGGACCCGGCGCGTCTCGTCGGTGGCGTCTACGCCGCCAACACCGCGGGGGCCATTGTCGGCGCGCTGCTCGCCAGCCTGCTCGCGATCGCAATGATCGGTTCGCAAAACGCGCAGATGGTGCTCATCGGTGTGTCGGCGATCTCGGGTCTCATGCTGCTCGCCTCGCACGCGGATGAGTCGGGCACGGGCAAGTCCCAGCTGGCGACCATGACCATGCTGGTGCTGGTCACCGCAGGTGCCGGCCTGCTGGCGCGTTCGGTGCCGCCGATGCCCGGGTTGCTTGTCGCCTACGGCCGCTACGCCGCGACGTGGGTGGGGCAGAACGAAATCATCTACACCGGTGAAGGCATGACCGCGTCGGTTGCCGTGTCCCGCACGCCGAACGGCGTCCTCAACTATCACAACGCCGGCAAGGTGCAGGCCTCCAGTGAACCGCAGGACATGCGTCTCCAGCGCATGCTCGGGCACATGACGACGCTCATCCCCGATAACCCGAAGACGGTGGTCGTCATCGGGTGCGGCGCCGGCGTCACGGCCGGTGCGGTGTCGATTGACCCCGTACTCACGCAGGTCACCATCGCGGAAATCGAACCGCTGGTACCGCGGGTGGTCTCCACCTATTTCTCCGAACACAACTTCGACGTCATCCGGAACCCGAAGGTGCGTGTACACCTCGACGACGCGCGGCACTTCCTGCTGACGACGAAGGAAAAGTTCGACGCGATCACCTCCGACCCGCTTGATCCGTGGGTCAAGGGCGCGGCGACGCTCTACAGCCGCGAGTTCTTTGAAGTGGTGAAGTCCCGGCTGAACCCCGGAGGCGTCGTCACGTTGTTTGTCCAGCTCTACGAGAGCAGTGACGCGGCCGTGAAGAGCGAAATTGCGACATTCCTCGAAGCGTTCCCGCAGGGGGTGGTCTTCGCGAACACGATTAACGGGCAGGGCTACGACCTCGTGCTGGTCGGCCAGCTCGATCCGAAACCGATTGACGTCGATCGCGTGCAGACCCGGCTCAGCGACCCGGCCAACGCCGCCATCGCCCGGTCGCTCGCGGAGATCGGAATCTACTCGGCCGTCGATCTCTTCGGCACCTACGGTGGGCGCCGGGACGACATGGGCGGCTGGCTCACCGGCGCCCAGATCAACACCGATCGCAATCTCCGCCTGCAGTATCTGGCCGGGCTCGGCCTCAACAACTACAGGGCGGCCGAGATCTACCGCAACATGTCCGCCGAGAGCCGGTTCCCGGAGGGCCTCTTCACGGGCTCCGAGCAGACGATGCAGGAACTGCGGGACACGATCGCCAGGAATCATGGGCGATAGTGCTCAGCACCGAGCACCCAGCACTGAGCACCACCGGACGTGTTAGCATCCGTGACATCCGCGCATGCTGACTCGCCGCCTCCTGGCGCCCGTCGTTCTGGTTGCCCTGGTGGTGGGAGCGCACGCGCAGGCACCGACGCCGGCAGGAAGCCTGCCGGCGTCGATCTCGAACACCGATTTCTGGAAGTTGTCACGGGAGCTGTCCGAACCCGATGGCTTCTTTCGGTCTGACAATCTCGTCTCGAACGAGATTTACTTCCAGACCATCATTCCGGAACTGATCACCACGACGAAACCCGAGCGTGTGTATTTCGGCGTCGGTCCGGAACAGAATTTCACCTACATCGCGGCATTGAAGCCGAAGATGGTGTTCATCATCGACGTGCGTCGCGGCAATCTGCACACGCATCTGATGTACAAGGCGATTTTCGAATTGTCGAAGGATCGTGCCGACTTTGTCTCGATGCTGTTTTCGAAGAAGCGGCCGGACGGACTGACGGCCAGGACTTCGGCGCGTGACCTGTTCCAGGCGTTTGTGCCCGTGGAGACGTCGGAGGCTACGTACATGGCGAACCTTGCGGCGATTCAGCAGCACCTCACGAAGACACGCGAACTGCCGCTCAGTGAGGACGACCTGAAAGGGATCGAGTACGTCTACTACCACTTCTACTGGTACGGGCCTGGCCTGACCTATTCATCGAGCACGGGTGGGGGCGGGCGCGGCAACTTTGTGAACTTCCAGTCGCTGATGATGGCTGATGACGGGTTCGGTGTGGCGCGGAGTTTTCTGGCGACTGAGGAACACTTCCAATACCTGAAGAACCTCCACACGAAGAACCTGTTTGTGCCCGTGGTCGGCAACTTCGGCGGGAGCAAGGCCATTCGGGCGGTGGGCACCTGGCTCAAGGAGCGCAAGGCGATGGTGTCGGCGTTTTATCTGTCGAACGTCGAGCAGTACCTCTCGCAGGATGGTCTCTGGCATTCGTTCTGCGGCAACTTCGCGCAGTTGCCGGTGGATGACAGCAGCATGTTCATCTATTCGCAGGGTGGCGGGCGCGGCGGGGGAGGTGGCGGTGGACTGCTGTCGTGGTACCGGCCCATCCTGCTGGATGTGAAGGCGAACAAGTGCGACTAGCCCGGGTGGGTGGTGCGTGGCGGCTGCTGGCCGCCGTGTGTGTCACCCTGCTGGCGTCGGTCACGAGTCCGACAGCGGCCCCACCCACGCATTCCCTTCCGGATCGACTCTCCGACGCCGAGTTCTGGCGCATCGTCACCGACTTCTCGGAAGGGGATGGCTACTTCCAGTCCGACAACCTGGTATCGAACGAACTGACGTTCCAGTGGGTCATTCCCCGACTGAAGGCGTTGTGGACGCCCGGTCGCGTGTATCTCGGTGTGGGACCCGATCAGAACTTCACCTATCTGGCCTCGCTCAAGCCCAGCATCGCGTTCATCGTGGACATCCGCAGGGACAATCTGCGACTACAGTTGCTGTACAAGGCGTTGATCGAGATGTCGCCGACGCGGGCGACCTTTCTCTCGCGGTTGCTGTCGCGTGACGTGCCCGTGGCACTCACCAGCGGAGCCGGGGTCGAGGCGCCGGTCGGCGAGATGTTCCAGGCATTCGCGTCCGTGAAGCCCTCGGAGGCGCTGTTCGGCGAGACCCTCAAGGCGGTACGCGAGCGGTTGTCCGTCCAGCATGGGTTCGTGCTGTCCGCTGCCGACCTGAGCCATCTCGAATACGTCCTGACCGCGTTTTTCTACAACGGCCCGTCGCTCGCGTACGCCAATACGTTACGCATGGGGCGCTACCCGAGCTACCAGGATTTGATGGTGGCGACCGACGAGGCCGGCGTCGCGCGCGGGTATCTGGCGAACGAGCCGTCCTACGCGGTGTTGCGGGAGATGCAACTGCGCAATCTGGTGGTGCCGGTGGTGGGAGACTTCACGGGGGACAAGGCGCTGCAGTCGGTGGCGCGGTACCTGAAATCGCGCAACGCGGTTGTTGGGGCCATCTATACGTCCAACGTGGAACAGTATCTCTTCCAGTACGGCACCTGGCCGTCGTATTACGCCAACGTGCAGGCACTGCCGATTGACGATGCCAGTCAGTTCATCCGGTCGTGTTTCAACACGTGCGCGAGTGTGCCGTGGTCGCGCTCGGCGCAGTTGCTCGATCCCGTGTCGGCATTGCTCAAGGACGTGTCGGCGGGCCGCGTGTTTTCCTACTACGACCTGCTCGCGCGATCGCGATGACCTACTCCCGCCAACGCCTCATCGGTTTGATTGTCGCCCTCGGTCTGGCCGCGGTGGGGGCCAGTTCGAATGGGCGTGTCGCCGGTGGTGCGCTGCCGCAGTCGTTGTCCGACACGGCGTACTGGGAACTGGTCGAACGCCTGTCGGAACCGGATGGCTATTTCCAGTCCGACAATCTGGTGTCGAACGAGCACTCGTTTCAGTACGTCGTGCCTGCGCTTGAGAAGCGGCGGCGGCCGAATCAGGTGTATCTCGGCGTTGCACCCGATCAGAACTTCACCTACATCCCGGCCATGCGTCCCGCGATGGCGTTCATCGTCGACATCCGTCGCGGCAATCTGCTCACGCACCTGATGTACAAGGCCCTGTTTGATCTGTCGGAGGATCGGGCGGACTTTGTGGCGTTTCTGTTTTCCCGTCCACGACCGGAAGGACTCACGGCGACGAGTTCCGTGGACGAGATCCTCGCTGCGGTTGCGGGCACTCCGGGTGATGAGGTGGAGTTCCGGAACAACCTGCTCATCATCCAGCAGTACCTGACGAAGACGCGGGGTTTCACGCTGTCGGCCGACGATCTCCGTGGGCTCGACGACATCTACAGCCAGTTTTATGAACACGGGCCACAACTCAGCTATTCGTCGAGAGCGCGGGCGGGTGGTGTGGGGGGGGTGGGTGGGCGACGCGGGGTTGGGAACCGGTTTCCGACGTGGGGCGAGATGGCGCGGCAGACGGATGGGGACGGCCGGCAGCAGGGATACCTCGCGTCGGATGAGAACTTTCGCTACATCAAGGACCTGCACGCGAGGAATCTGATTGTGCCAGTGGTGGGCGACCACACCGGGCCGAAGGCGTTGCGGGATGTCGGCCGATACATCCGTCAACACGGCGCCACCGTCGGCGCGTTCTATACGTCGAATGTCGAGCAGTACCTGTTCCGGTATGGCACCTGGATGCGGTTCGCGGCCAATCTCGGCACGTTGCCGCTGACTGATGCGTCCGTGATCATCCGCTCCGTCTCTCCGCGTGATGGCTATGTCGGCATGCCCCAGGGGCCCGACGGCCGAGCCTCAGTGCTCGACTCCATCCGGCCGCTTGTGCGGGACGCGGGGGCGGGACGAATTCAGGGCTACTGGGACGTGACCGGTAGGAGCCGGTGAATCCTGAATCTTGAACCGGGGTTCATGGTTCATCGGTTCATGGTTCATCGGTTCATGGTTCATCGGTTCATGGTTCATGGTGCTGTTCTTGGTGCAGGGTGCAGGGTGCAGGGTGCTGGGTTCGGCATGTCGGGCGGCCTGAACTGTAGGCGGCCAGCGGACTTCAGCGCATCGCAGTTCGACGGAGTGCAAACGCGTCGAAGCGGGCCTCCGCGAGCCGGACAAATTCGTCCCGATCAATCTGGAGGTGATGGGCCTGGACGACGGCCTGGTCCATTTCTTCGGTGACCAGTTGCAGCCGCGCGTCCTTATTAAGAGGAGAGTCGGCGGCGCTGATAAAGCAGCCGCGGCCGGCTTCAGTCGTGATGACGCCCTGATGTTCGAGTTCCGAGTAGGCCTTGGCGACCGTGTTCCGATTGACCCGGAGTTCCTCGGCCAGGGGCCGAATCGAGGGCAGCGCATCCCCAGGCTTGGCGGCCCCGGAGGCCACGGCCGCCTTCACCTGGTCAACGACCTGGAGGTACACGGGTTTGCCGGACCTAAAATTGAGCTCGAATCGCATCTGCTTCTGTCATATGACGCTATGACAGTTGGCTCGGTCTGTCAAGGAACCCCGAACCAAGCACCCTGAACTCGGAACGGAACCGCTGAACCATGAACCGATGAACCATGAACCGTTTTGTTTTCCGGCACGCCCGTGCTAGACTCGTCAGGTTCTTCGAGTCCTAGGACACCCTATCTAGGATTCGCTTCAGACAGCGGGCAAGGAACGAATAGCCCAGCGTCTTGATGTAACCGAGCGGAAAGGTCTGTCGCGCCTGTCGCGACCGTTGCCGCCGCCACGCTGTAACCAGCAATAGGGGGAATGTTTCAGGTGCCGAGCCCGCGAGGGTTCCCAGGCCTGGGGCGAACACGACTCGCCGGAGTGAGGGCGACGCATTGCGCGTCGCCAGCCGGTGTGAGTGTTGGACGTTTATTGGGCAGGAAACGAACGGTATGCCGACGATTAGCCAACTGGTGCGCAAGGGACGAGAGAAGGTGCTCTGGAAGACGAAGAGCCCCGCGTTGCAGAGCAGCCCGCAGAAGCGTGGCGTGTGTGTGCGCGTGTTCACCCAGACCCCGAAGAAGCCGAATTCCGCGCTGCGCAAGGTCGCGCGCGTCCGGCTGACCAACGGAATTGAAGTGACGACCTACATTCCGGGCGTGGGCCACAATCTCCAGGAGCACTCGCTGGTGCTCATTCGCGGAGGCCGTGTGAAGGACCTCCCGGGTGTGCGGTATCACGTCGTGCGCGGCACGCTCGACACCGTTGGTGTCGCGGGCCGCATGCAGGGCCGCTCCAAGTACGGCGCCAAGCGCCCCAAGAAGGCGTAGGAGTTTTAGACCATGCCGCGTAGACGAGAAATTGCGAAACGTGAAGTTCCGGCTGATCCGATCTATGACAGCCCTCTGGTGACCAAGTTCATCCGCACGATCATGAAGGACGGCAAGCGGTCCACCGCCGAAAAGATCATGTACGGCGCGCTGGAGATCGTGAAAGACAAGACGCAGGACGATCCGCTGAAGGTCTTCAAGAAGGCCGTCGACAACGTCAAGCCCGCGCTGGAAGTGAAATCCCGCCGCGTGGGTGGTTCGAACTACCAGGTGCCGATCGAGGTCAACCCGACCCGTCGCCTGTCCCTCTCGCTCCGCTGGATTGCCGGCTTTGCCACCGACCGTGGCGACGGCAAGACCATGCAGGAGAAGCTGGCCAATGAATTCATGGACGCCGCAAATCTGCGGGGTGGAGCCGTCAAGAAGCGCGAAGACGTGCACCGCATGGCGGAAGCCAACAAGGCGTTCGCGCACTACCGTTTCTAAGACCGGGCAATCATGGCGAGAACAGTACCCCTAGAGCGTTGTCGCAACATCGGCATCATGGCCCACATTGATGCCGGCAAGACGACGACCACCGAGCGCATCCTCTTCTACACGGGCATCACCTACAAGATCGGTGAAGTGCACGAAGGCACCGCCGTCATGGACTGGATGGAGCAGGAGCAGGAGCGCGGCATCACGATCACGTCCGCCGCGACGACGTGCACCTGGCGCGACATCCGCATCAACATCATCGATACGCCCGGCCACGTCGACTTCACGGCGGAAGTCGAGCGGTCGCTGCGCGTGCTCGACGGTGCCGTGGCCGTGTTCGACTCGGTCGCCGGCGTCGAACCCCAGTCGGAAACCGTGTGGCGTCAGGCCGACAAGTACCGCGTCCCCCGCATCTGCTTCGTCAACAAGATGGACCGGATCGGCGCGAACTTCCTGCGCACCTACGAGCAGATCATCTCCAAGCTGCAGGGTAATCCTGTGGCGCTGCACCTGCCGATCGGCATCGAGGACCAGTACCTCGGCGTCGTCGACCTCATCAAGATGAAGGCCGTGGTCTGGGAAGCCGACGCGGCCATGGGATCCGACGCCACCATCAAGGACATCCCGGCCGACATGGTGGACCTCGCGAAGGAATACCGCGAGAAGCTCATCGAGAAGGTCAGCGAAGTCGACGACTCGATCCTCGAGAAGTATCTGCACGGCGAAGAGATTCCTGAAGCGCAGATCAAGGCGGCGATCCGGAAGCGCTGCATCGCGTCGGTGCGCAATGAAGACGCGGCGTTTGTGCCGGTCATCTGCGGCTCGGCGTTCAAGAACAAGGGCGTGCAGCCGCTGCTCGACGCGGTTGTCGATTACCTGCCGTCGCCGCTCGACATTCCGTCGGTGTCGGGCATCGACCCGAACGGCGCTGAAGGCGCCACGACCGAGCGCCAGGCGAAAGACGACGGCCCGATGTCGGGGCTGGCGTTCAAGATCATGACCGACCCGTTTGTCGGTCAGCTCACGTTCGTGCGCATCTACTCAGGTCAGCTGCTGGCCGGCACCTCGGTGTACAACGCGACCAAGCAGAAGACCGAGCGTATTGGCCGCGTGCTCAAGATGCACGCGAACAAGCGTGAAGAAATCAAGGAAGTGCTCGCCGGCGATATCGCAGCCGTCGTGGGCATGAAGTCGGTCTCGACCGGCGACACCATCTGTGACGAGAAGCACCCCGTGATTCTCGAAGCGATGGACTTCCCGGAGCCCGTCATTTCGCTCGCCATCGAGCCCAAGACCAAGTCCGACCAGGAAAAGCTCGGCCTCGGCTTGTCGAAGCTGATGGCCGAAGACCCGACGTTTCGCGTGAAGACCGACACCGACACCGGTCAGGTCGTCATCGCCGGCATGGGCGAACTGCACCTCGAAATCATCGTCGACCGCCTGAAGCGCGAGTTTGGCGTCGAGGCGACGGTCGGCAAGCCGCAGGTCGCCTACAAGGAGACCATCACGAAGGCCGCCGAAGGCGAAGGCCGGTACATCAAGCAGACGGGTGGTCGCGGTCAGTACGGTCACGCGAAGATTCGCCTCATTCCGCGCAAGCCTGGTGAGGGGTACGAGTTCGCGAACGAGATCGTCGGCGGCGTCATTCCGAAGGAATTCATCAAGCCGATCGACCAGGGCATCCAGGAAGCGCTCACCACGGGCGTCCTGGCGGGCTACCCGATCGACGACGTGAAGATCGAGCTGTATGACGGGTCGTACCACGACGTCGACTCCAACGAAATGGCGTTCAAGATCGCCGGCTCGATGGCGTTCAAGGATGCCGCGGCAAAGGCGCATCCCGTGTTGCTCGAACCGGTGATGCGCGTCGAAGTGACGGTGCCGGAAGACTACATGGGCGACGTCATCGGCGACATCACGAGCCGTCGCGGTCACATCCAGTCGATGGAAGCGCGCGGCGGCACCCAGATCATCAACTCGCGCGTCCCGCTGTCGGAGATGTTCGGGTATGCGACCGACCTTCGGTCACGCACGCAGGGGCGCGGCGCCTATTCGATGCACTTCGACCGCTACGAACAGGCGCCCAACTCGGTGAGCGAAGAAGTCATCGCGCGCACGCAGGGGAAATAAGACATGGCCACTCCATTCAGCGACAAGATCCGCATCCGCCTCAAGGCGTACGACTACCGCGTGCTCGACCAGTCGACGACTGAAATCGTCGACACGGCGAAGCGCACGGGCGCGCGCCTGGCCGGCCCGGTGCCGCTACCCACTGAGAAGAACAAGTGGACGGTGCTCCGCTCGCCGCACGTCGACAAGAAGTCGCGTGAGCAGTTTGAAATCCGCACGCATCGGCGGCTCATCGACATCTTCGAGCCGACGCCGCAGACGGTGGACGCCCTCATGAAGCTCGACCTGCCCGCGGGCGTGGATGTCGAGATCAAGGCGTTCGGGAAGGAACACAGATAATGGTCACCGGAATCATCGGACGAAAGCTGGGCATGACCCAGATCTTCCTGCCGGACGGCACCGCGGTCCCTGCGACCGTGATCAAGGCCGGTCCGTGTGTGGTCGTCCAGGCGAAGACCGCCGCGACGGACGGCTACGAAGCCGTGCAGCTGGGCTTGGTGGACGCCGTGCAGGCCGACGCGAACAAGCCGACGCAGGGGCACTTCAAGAAGGCCGGCGTGCCTCCGACGCGCATCACACGCGAGGTCAAGGTCAAGGCCGGCGGCGACGCGGTCAAGGCGGGCGACCCCGTGCTGGTGAGCATGTTCAACGCGGGTGACCGCGTGGACGTGATTGCGAACGGGCGCGGCAAGGGGTTCCAGGGCGTCGTCAGGCGCCACGGATTCGCCGGCGGCGCCGCGACGCACGGCTCGATGTTCCATCGTGCGCCCGGCTCGATCGGCGCGTCCTCGTATCCGTCACGCGTCATCAAGGGCATGCGCGCGGCCGGCCGGATGGGCGGCAAGCGGATCACGACGCTGAATCTGAAGGTGGTCAGCATCGACGCCGACCAGAACCTGCTCGTCGTGCGTGGCGCCGTGCCGGGAGCGCCGAACGGGGTGGTCCTCGTGCGGCAGGCGATCGCGAAGAAGAAGGATCCCGTGCCGCAGGTTGAGAAGGCCAAGAAAGGGAAGAAGTAATGACCCTTGATGTTGTGAACGCCAGGAACGAGAAGGTCGGCGCGGTCGACCTGAACGACGCGGTGTTCGGCGGCACGATCAAGAAGGACCTCGTGTGGGCCTCGGTCGTGGCGCAGAACGCGTCGGAACGCGCCGGCACCCATGCGACAAAAAATCGTGCGCTGGTCAGCGGCGGCGGCAAGAAGCCGTACAAGCAGAAGGGCACCGGCCGCGCGCAGGCAGGTTCGTCGCGATCGCCGCTGTGGCGCAAGGGCGGCACCGTGTTCGGCCCCCAGCCGCGCAACTACGCGTACCAGCTGCCGAAGAAGGTGGAGCGCGGTGCGCTGCGTGCCGCCATCCAGTCGAAGATCAAGGACGGCGCGGTCATCGTGGTTGATGTGCTGACAGCCTCCGAGATCAAGACGAAGAGCGGCGCGGCGATGCTCAAGGCGCTCGGCGTGACCGGCAAGGCGCTGGTGACCGACGTGCGGCTCGATGACAACTTCGTGAAGTCGGTCCGCAATATTGCGGGCATCCGTCTGGTGGCGAGCGGCCGTGTGACGGCGCGCGACGTGATGGACACCACGCGCATCGTCGCCACGAAGGCGGCGGTTGAGCGGTGGCAGGAGGTGTTGGGATGAGAAAGACGACTGACGTCATTCGCCGTCCCCTCGTGACGGAAAAGACTACGGTCGCCCGGGATACCGGAGCCGGCCAGGTGGTGGTCTTTGAGGTCGCGCGTGAGGCGACCAAAGTGGATATTCGGCGCGCGGTTGAGACCCTGTTCGGGTCGAAGGTCGCGGCTGTGCGGACGCAGATCCAGCACGGCAAGGTAAAGCGCCAGGGACGTTTCTCGGGGCAGCGGCCGGACTGGAAAAAAGCCTGGGTCCGGCTGAAGGCTGGCGAGAAAGTGCCTGAGTTCCTGGAAGGGGCCTAAGGATCATGGGGATTCGCAACTACAAGCCCACGTCGCCCGCGCGACGGTTCTACAGCGTGCAGACGTTCGACGAGATCACCTCGACGACGCCGCACAAGCCGCTGCTGGAACCGCTTCACCGGTCGGGGGGGCGCAACAACAAAGGCGAGATCACGTCCTGGTGGCGTGGTGGCGGCCACAAGCGGAACTATCGCGTCATCGACTTCAAGCGCGACAAGTTCGACATTCCGGGCAAGGTTTCGACAGTCGAGTACGACCCGAACCGGAGCGCGCGTATTGCGCTCGTCACCTATGCGGACGGCGAGAAGCGGTACATCCTGCATCCGCTCGGCCTCAAGGTCGGCGACCCGATCATGTCGGGTGACGGCGTGGATATCCTGCCGGGCAACTGCCTCAAGCTGCGGTTGATTCCGCTGGGCACGATGATTCACAACGTCGAGCTGCGCCCCGGCAAGGGCGGCCAGATTGCGCGGTCGGCCGGGTCGGCCGTGCAGCTGGTGGCCAAGGACGGCGAGTACGCGTCGGTGAAGATGCCGTCGGGTGAAATCCGCCGCATCAACGCCGAGTGCCTCGCGACCGTCGGCCAGGTCGGCAACCTTGACCACGAGAACATCTCGATCGGCAAGGCTGGCCGCAGCCGCTGGATGGGCAAGCGTCCGCACGTGCGCGGCGTCGCGATGAACCCGGTCGACCACCCGCTGGGTGGTGGCGAAGGCAAGACCTCCGGTGGCCGTCACCCGGTCACGCCGTGGGGCATCCCGACCAAGGGGTACAAGACGCGTCGCAACAAGCGCACGCAGACTTTCATCGTTGAACGGCGGAAGAAGTAACCATGGGCAGATCACTCAAAAAGGGCCCCTTCATCGACCTGCACCTGCTCGAAAAGGTCGAGGGGATGAACCGGCAGAACGAAAAGAAGGTCATCAAGACCTGGTCGCGCCGCTCCACGGTGATTCCCGAGATGATCGGGCACACGCTGGCGGTGCATAACGGGAAGAAGTTCATCCCGGTGTACCTGACCGAGAACATGGTCGGCCACAAGCTGGGCGAGTTCGCGCCGTCGCGGACCTTCAAGGGCCACACGACGAAGGCTGACAAGGCCGCGTCGGCCCCCGACAAGGGAGGCAACTGATGGTGCAGGCACAGGCAACCGCCAAGTACATCCGTACCTCGGCGCAGAAGGCCGGGCTCGTGTTGGAGCTCATCCGCGGCGTGGACGTCAATGGCGCCCTTGCGACGCTCCGCTTTTCGCGCAAGAAGGTGGCCCGCGACATCGAGAAGGTGTTGCAGTCGGCCATCGCCAACGCGCAGCAGGCGGAAGGCTTTGGCGGCGACGTCGACCGGCTGTTTGTGAAGACGGCATTCGCCGACCAGGGGCCGAGCATGAAGCGTGTGCGTCCGGCCCCGATGGGTCGCGCGTTCCAGGTCCGCAAGCGCACCGCGCACCTCACGGTGCAGGTGGAGGAGCGGCCGGCAAAGAAGATTGGCGCGACCGGCGGGGCGGCCCCGACGACGCGGCGGGCTCGGGCGGCGAAGTCACAGGCCATCGAGCAGGCGAAGGGGCAGGAGTAACACATGGGTCAGAAAGTCCATCCGTACGGGTTCCGGCTCGGCTTCAACAAGACCTGGCGTTCGCGCTGGTTTGCCGACAAGGATTACGCGAAGCTCCTGCACGAAGACCTGAAGCTGCGTGATGAGCTGAAGAAGCGGTTTGCGCACGCCGGCGTGTCGCGCATCGACATCGAGCGCGCGGCCAACAAGCTCAAGGTCGACATCCACACCTCGCGTCCGGGCATCATCATCGGCCGCAAGGGCACGGAAGTCGACAAGCTCCGCCAGGAACTGACGAAGGCGACGGGGCGCGAGGTGTTCATCAACATCCTCGAGATCCAGAAGCCGGAACTCGACGCGCAGTTGATCGGCGAGTCGGTGGCGATGCAGCTCGAGAAGCGCGTGGCGTTCCGCCGGGCGATGCGCAAGGCCGTCGAGTCGGCGCTGCGGTTTGGCGCCAAGGGCATCAAGGTGCGTGTGTCGGGCCGGTTGAACGGCGCGGAAATTGCGCGCTCTGAATGGTATCTGCACGGGCAACTGCCGCTGCAGACGCTGCGCGCGGACATTGATTACGGGTTCGCGCAGGCGTTCACCACCTACGGGTGCATCGGCGTCAAGGTGTGGCTCTACAAGGGCGAGCGGCTGACGCCGCGCGTCGGGCGTGAAGAGGAGTACCGGCAGCCGCGTCGCGCGGCGAGAGCCTAGCGGCTGGGCAACTGGGTGGCTGGGTTACTGGGTTAGGTTGAGAAACAGAGGATTTGCATCATGTTGATGCCCAAGAAGGTCAAGTATCGGAAGCAGCAGCGTGGCCGGATGCGCGGCAAGGCGTATCGCGGATGCACGGTGGCGTTCGGCGACTTCGGGTTGATGGCGCTGGAACCCTGCTGGATGACCGATCGGCAGATCGAGGCCGCCCGTGTGGCGATGGCCCGGTCGATCAAGCGCGGCGGCAAGATCTGGATCCGGGTGTTCCCGGACAAGCCGATCACCAAGAAGCCCCAGGAAACCCGAATGGGCAAGGGCAAAGGCGCGCCGGAAGGCTGGGTCGTCGTCGTCAAGCCGGGCCGCATCCTGTTTGAAATGGAGGGCGTCTCGGAGGTGGAAGCCCGCGCGGCCATGCGGCTGGCCCAGGCGAAGCTGCCGATGAAGTGCCGGTTTGCGACGCGGTTTGCAGAGGAGAAGGTGTCATGAAGGTAGCCGAGCAGCGCGCCCAGTTGCGCGAACTGGCGGTGGAGGACCTCCAGCAGCGGATGAAGGACCTGGACGATCAGGTGTTCCGCATGCGCATTCAGAAGTCCATGGGCCAGACCGAGTCGGCCAACAAGATGCGTCCGTTGCGCCGCGAGCGTGCGCGCATTCAGACCATCCTTCGTGAGAAGGGTGCGGGGAAGTAACGATGGCGAAGACAGAAATTACCGGCAAGGTCGTCAGCGACAAGATGGCAAAGACCGTGGTGGTCACCATCGAACGCCAGGTGCGGGATGAGCGGTACGGCAAGCAGCTCAAGCGCACGACGCGGTTCATGGCGCACGACGAGGCAGGCGAGGCCAGGGTGGGCGACGTGGTCGCCATCGTGCCGACACGACCGCTCAGCCGCAGCAAGCGCTGGGTCGTGACACGCATTGTCGAGCGTGCGCGCCTCTGAGCGGCCGGCTGTAAAAAGAGAGATTCAGGAGACACGCCATGATTCAAATGCAATCGGTCCTCGACGTCGCCGACAACTCGGGGGCCCGCAAGATCGCGGTCATCAACCCGATCGGCGGGTCGACCGGCCGCTACGCCCGGATCGGTGACATCGTCACCGCGTCGGTGAAGGAAGCGACGCCGGATGCCACCGTCAAGAAGGGCCAGGTCGTGCGCGCCGTGATCGTGCGGACGCGCAAGGAGCTCCGTCGTCGCGACGGGTCCTACATCCGGTTCGACCGCAATGCGGCCGTGATCGTGAACACCGAAGGCGAGCCTGTGGGCACGCGTGTGTTCGGCCCCGTGGCGCGCGAACTGCGTGAGCGCAAGTTCATGAAAATCATTTCGCTGGCACCGGAGGTGCTGTAATGGCGGGTCTGCAGTCGCCCATCAAGAAAAACGACAACGTCGTCGTGCTGGCCGGGCGTGACCGGGGCAAGAAGGGTCGCGTGCTGGTCGTCGAGCCGGCGAAGAACCGCGTGATCGTCGAGGGCGTGAACGTCATCAAGCGGCACACGAAGCCGAACCCGCAGAAGCAGGTCAAGGGCGGCATCGTCGAACGCGAGGCGCCGGTGTATGTCTCGAAGGTGCAGCTGGTCTGCCCGCAGTGCAGCGCGCCGACGCGGATCGGACATCAGATCCTCGAGGATGGCCGCAAGGTGCGGGTCTGCCGCAAGTGCAAGGGAGTGGTCGACAAATGAGTCGCCTGAAGGATCGTTACAGCAAGGAAGTGGTGCCGGCTCTCACGAAGGAGTTCGGGTACACCAACGTCATGGCCGTGCCGAAGATCACGAAGATTGTGATCAACATGGGCCTGGGTGAAGCGACGCAGAACAGCAAGATTGTGGACACCGGCGCCGAGGAGCTCGGCAAGATCTCCGGTCAGAAGGCGGCGGTTACGCGGTCGAAGAAGTCCATTGCGCAGTTCAAGGTGCGGCAGAATATGCCCATCGGCGCGATGGTGACCCTGCGCGGTCAGCGGATGTATGACTTCCTGGATCGCATGATTTCGATTGCCCTGCCGCGCGTGCGCGACTTTCGTGGCATCTCGCCGCGCGGGTTTGACGGCCGCGGCAACTACACGCTGGGCCTGCGCGATCAGTTGATCTTCCCGGAGATCGACTACTTGAAGGTGGACAAGGCGCGCGGCATGAACATCTCGGTCGTCACCACGGCCAAGAGCAATGAGGAAGCGCGGCGGCTGTTGCAGTTGATCGGCCTGCCGTTCCGTCAGAACTAGTCAGGACAAGAAGAGACATGGCCACTACTGCAAAACGCGTCAAGGATGCCCAGGGGCTGAAGTTCGGTGTGCGGGCCCGCAACCGCTGCAAACAGTGCGGACGGCCGCGGGCGTACATGCGCAAGTTCGCGCTGTGCCGCCTCTGCTTCCGTGAACTGGCGCTGCGCGGCGAAGTCGCCGGCGTCATCAAGAGCAGCTGGTAACGTCCGGCGAGCAATACAGACGAAGATCGACGAGCTGAGAGAGTAGAAAATGACCGATCCGATCGCAGATATGTTGACCCGACTCCGGAACGCGGTGCACGCGCGGCACACGCGTGTTGATGTGCCGACGTCCCGCCTGAAGGTGGAGATCGCGCGCATCCTCGAGCGCGAGGGCTTCATCGCGGGATTCAAGGAGATGGAGGCCACCGGCGAGACCGGCCCCGTGATCCGGATCACGCTGAAGTACGGCCCGCGCGGCGAGAAGGTCATCTCCGGGATTTCCCGGGTGAGCCGTCCCGGCCGTCGCGTGTATTTCGGTCGAAATGATGTGCCGAAGGTCATGGGAGGCCTTGGCACGAGCATTCTGACCACGTCACACGGCGTCATGTCCGGCCGCGAAGCGGTCAAGGCGGGCGTGGGCGGCGAAGTTCTCTGCAACATCTGGTGAAACTGATATGTCCCGAATTGGCAAGAAACCGATTCCAGTGCCCAAGGGCGTCACGGTGAACGTGGGCCAGGGCGTGGTTGAATTCAAGGGCCCGAAGGGCGCGATGAAGCAGGCGATTCCGCCCGGCATCGTGTTCGAACTCAAGGGCTCAGAACTGGTGGCGCAGCCGGAACGCGACGATGTGTCGCTCAGCAAGTACCACGGCCTCGCCCGAAGCCTCATGGCCAACGCGGTCGTCGGCGTGTCCGAGGGCTTCAAGCGCGAACTCGACATCGTCGGCGTCGGCTACCGCGCCGAGCTGAAGGGGTCGCAGGTGATTTTTGCGCTCGGGTACTCGCACCCGGTCGTGTTCGACGTCCCGAAGGGGATCGATGTGGCGGTCGACAAGCAGACCCACATCACGGTGACCGGCGTGGACTGTCAGTTGGTCGGTCAGGTGGCCGCCAACATCCGTCGCCTCCGCAAGCCGGATCCCTACAAGCAGAAGGGTGTCCGCTACATGGGCGAAGTGCTGAAGAAGAAGGTCGGCAAGACGGGCGCGTAAGCGTCCGACTGCCTGGAGCAAAGCCATGAAGATCAAGACCACCAAAGACCGCCGCGAACGCATCCGCCTCCGTCAGCGGAAGCGCATTTCCGGCACGGCCGCACGCCCGCGCCTGGCGGTGTTCCGCTCGGTGACCCACATCTATGCGCAGGTGATCGACGACCTGGCGAGCCACACGGTGGCCGCGGCGTCGAGCACGGAGGCCGCGCTGAAGTCGACGTTCACCGGCACGGTGCGCGGCGGCAACAAGGCCGGCGCCGAAGCGCTCGGCAAGATCATCGCCGAGCGGCTGAAGGAAAAGGGCATCACACGCGTGGTGTTCGATCGCGGCGGCAATCTGTATCACGGGCGGGTGCGGGCGGTGGCGGAAGCCGCGCGCGCAGCCGGGCTTGAGTTTTAGGTCGGAGCGAACACATGGATTACCGCGAGAGAATTGACGCGTCCCAGCTGGATCTGAAGGACACGGTCGTGAGCATCGGCCGCGTCACCAAGGTCGTCAAGGGCGGCAAGAACATGAGCTTCAGCGCGCTGGTCGTCATCGGGGACGGCGCGGGCGTGGTGGGGTTCGGCATCGGCAAGGCGAAGGAAGTGCCGTCGGCCATCAAGAAGGCCATCGAAGCGGCGAAGAAGCAGCTGATTCGTGTGCCGATGGCGGGGACGTCGATTCCGCATCCGGTGCTCGGCCAGTTTGGCGCCGGGTCGGTGCTGCTCAAGCCCGCGCCGGACGGCAAGGGCATCATCGCCGGTGGCGCCGTGCGCGCCGTGGTGGAAGCGGCCGGCATTCACAACGTGCTCACCAAGTCGCTCGGATCGCCGAATGCGCACAACGTGGTGCGTGCGACGTTTGCCGCGTTGACGAGCCTCAAGGATCCGTCCGCCGTGGCGCGTCTGCGCGGCAAGGACCTCGAAGAGCTGGTGGGAGCGTAGGGCGATGGCGACGTTGAAGGTGACGCAGCTGAAGAGCACGATCGGGTTCAACAAGAACCAGGCCGTGGTGATCAAGTCGCTCGGCCTGCGCCGGATCCGGCACACGGTCGAAATTCCGGACACCGCCGCCAACCGCGGGATGCTGCTCAAGGTGCGGCACCTCGTCAAGGTGGAAGGAAACTGAGGTAACTATGTCGTTGAATAACTTGCGTCCGCCCAAGGGCGCGACTCACGCCAGGACCCGCGTCGGTCGTGGTCCCGGCTCCGGTCACGGCAAGACGGCCGGCCGCGGCGAAAAGGGCGCCCAGTCGCGCTCGGGCTTTTCGTACAAGCGCGGCTTTGAAGGCGGCCAGATGCCGCTGCATCGCCGTCTGCCCAAGCGCGGCTTCACCAATCCGTTCCGTGTGGAATACGCGGTGGTGAATCTCGACACGCTGGCCGAGGTGTTTGACGCCGGCTCGGACGTGACGCCGGACGTGCTGCGCGAGCGCGGCCTCGTGCGCGATGCCCGCGCCCTCATCAAGGTGCTGGGCCGTGGCGAATTCGCGAAGAAGCTGACGGTGCGCGCGCACAAGTTCAGCGGCGCCGCCGCCGAGAAGATTGCCGCCGCCGGGGGCGTGGCGGAAGTGATCGCCGGATAACGTATGGATAGCGTCAAGAACATTTTTGCCGTTCCGGAACTCCGCAAGCGGGTGCTGTTCACGTTCGGCATCCTGGCGGTCTACCGTCTCGGCAGCAAGATTCCGACGCCTGGAATCAACACGGCCGCGCTCGCCGATCTGGCGGAGCGCGCGGCGGGCACGATGTTCGGCCTCTACGACATGTTCTCCGGGAACAACCTGTCGCAGATGACGATCTTCGCGCTCGGCATCATGCCGTATATCAGTGCGTCGATCATCCTGCAGCTGCTGACGGTGGTCTGGCCGTACCTCGAGCGCCTCTCGAAGGAAGGCGATCTCGGCCGCAAGAAGATCACGCAGTACACGCGGTACGGCACGATCGTGCTGTCGATCATCCAGGCTTTGGGCATCGCGTTCTTCCTGGAGAGCAACACGAACATCAGCGGCGGCCTGCCGCTGGTCTACAACCCGGGCTGGGGCTTCCGCCTCATGACGATCATGACTCTGACCACCGGGTCGGTGTTCGTGATGTGGCTTGGTGAACAGATCACCGAACGCGGGATCGGCAACGGCATGTCCCTGCTGATCTTCGCCGGTATCGTGGTGGGGCTGCCCACGGCGATCACGTCCACTCTGTTGCAGCTGCAGACGGGCGAGATGGGACTGTTCCGGCTCATCGCGCTGATTGCCATGATGGTGTTGGTCATCGCGGCCATCGTCTATGTCGAGCGCGCGCACCGCAAGGTGACCGTGCAGTATGCGCGGCGCATGGTGGGACGCCGGATGATGGGCGGCGCGAGCACGCACATCCCGCTGAAGGTGAACACGGGCGGCGTCATGCCCGTCATCTTCGCGTCATCGATTCTGGCGTTCCCCGCGACGATTGCGCCGATGTTCCCGGAGAACGGGATGGCGCAGACGATCGTGCAGCAGTTGTCGATGGGCTACCCCCTCTACAACCTGCTGTATGTGACGATGATCATCTTCTTCGCGTACTTCTACACGGCGATCATCTTCAACCCGGATGATGTCGCGGAAAACATGCGGAAGTATGGCGGCTTTGTGCCGGGCATCCGGCCGGGCAAACGCACGGCGGAGTACATCGACAGCATCCTGGCGCGCATCACGCTGGCTGGTGCGGTGTACCTGGCGATTGTGGCGCTCCTGCCGGAGTTCCTGCTGACGGGCTTCAAGGTCGAACCGATTCCGTTCATCGGCGAACGTCTTGATGCGATTCTGCCGTCCTGGATTACCGACGGCATGAACGTCCAGTTCTACTTCGGCGGCACCTCGCTGCTCATTATCGTGGGTGTGGCGATGGATACCGTGCAGCAGGTGGAGTCGCAGTTGATCATGCGTCACTACGACGGCTTCATGAAGAAGACGCGTATCCGAGGTCGCCGAGGGTGACCCTTGGAAGCAACGTGGCGGTGCGGCTCGTGATGCTCGGGCCTCCGGGAGCCGGCAAAGGCACCCAGGCGGCGCGGTTTGCGCGTACGCACGGGCTCCCGAAGATCTCGACCGGCGACATCCTGCGGGATGCCGTGCAGGAAGGGACGGAGATGGGTCGGGCCGCGCGCGAGGTGATGGATGCCGGGCGTCTTATGGGCGACGACATCATGATCGGCATCGTCAAGGAACGCCTCGAGCGGCCGGATGCCGACGCCGGGTTTGTGCTGGACGGGTTTCCGCGCACGGTGGCGCAGGCGCAGGCGCTTGACAGCCTGGTGGATGACGCGGCGCCTCTGGTGATCGTGGACATCGAGGTGCCGACCGACACGCTGGTGAAGCGGCTGGCCACCCGCCGGATTTGTGGTGCGTGCCGGCTGGGGGCGCCTCCAGGGGCGACCGGGTGTCCGAAGTGCGGCGGCGCGCTGGTGCAGCGCGTCGACGACAATGAGCACGTGGTGCGTGAGCGGTTGCAGGTGTACGAACGCAGCACGCAGCCGATTGTGGATTTTTACGGGCGTCGCAACACGTTCCGGTCGATTGATGGTGATCAGACCGAGGACAGTGTGGCGGCGGACCTGGCGGCGGCGGTGGCGTCGGCGCTGGGAGCCCGTCGGTGATTGCCTGCCGGTCGGCCGCCGACATTGCGCGGATGCGCGCGGCGAACCAGCTGGTGTCCCAGGTGCTGGAGGCGCTGGAACGCGCCGTGGTCCCGGGGATGACAACCGGGGATCTGGACGAGATGGCTGAACGTCTCGTCCGTGACGCAGGGGCGGTGCCGGCGTTCAAGGGGTATCGGGGATTTCCGGCCACCCTCTGCACGTCGGTGAATGCGGAAGTGGTGCACGGGATTCCGTCGCGTGTGCGGCCGCTGGTGGACGGCGACATCGTGTCGATCGACATCGGCGCCAAGCTCGACGGGTTCTACGGCGACTCCGCGGTGACGGTGCCGGTCGGCACGGTGCCCGCGCGGACGCAGGAGCTGCTCCGGGTGACGCGGGAATCGCTGGAGAAGGCGATTGCGCAGGTGAAGGTCGGCGGCCGGGTGTCGGACATCGGACACGCGGTGCAGCAGTGGGTGGAAGCCCACGGGTTTTCGGTGGTGCGGGAGTTTGTGGGTCACGGCATCGGGCAGCAGCTGCACGAGGAACCGCAGATTCCGAACTACGGCACACCGGGCCGCGGGGCACGGCTCGCGGAAGGCATGGTGCTCGCCATCGAACCGATGGTGGCGATGGGCCGGCCGGACGTGAAGGTCCTGCGGGATGGATGGACGGCGGTGACGAAGGACGGCAGCCTGGCGGCCCACTTCGAACACACCGTGGCCGTCGGGGCGGATGGGCCGCTGGTGCTGACGGCGCGTGAGGTGCCGGTGAGCGCGGGAGCTGCGGCGGGCCGATGACGGTGGATGGGACAGTGCTGGCGGTGTTGCCGCAGGCGCTGTATCGAGTGGCGGTGGGTGAGGGTGAGGAACGGCACGAGGTGCAGGCGCATGCGGCGTCGGGGCCTCAGGTCAATTTCATCCGCTTACTGGTCGGGGATCGGGTGAGGGTCGAGTTGGCGCCACGCGATGCGGGGCGGGGACGGATCATTCGCAAGCTCCCCGCGAGATAGACGGGTCGGGAAGGACACAGCGATGAAGGTTCGAGCATCGGTTAAACGAATTTGTGTGAAGTGCAAGGTGGTGCGACGACAGGGTGTCGTGCGCATTATTTGCCCGAATCAGAAGCACAAGCAGCGGCAGGGATAACGATATGGCACGTATTGCAGGCGTCGATCTTCCGCGCACGAAGCGGGTCGAGATTGGACTCACGTATATCTATGGCATCGGCCGGAAGCGCGCAGTGGACATCTGCGTGGCGGCTGAAGTGAGCGGCGACATCCGCGTGAAGGACTTGTCGGAAGACGATGTCCGGAAGATCACCCGCGTGATCGAGGAGCAGGGCCGTGTGGAAGGGGACCTCCGCAAGGAGATCTCCCTCGGCATCAAGCGGCTCGTTGAAATCGGCAGCTACCGCGGCGCACGGCACCGGCGGAATCTGCCGGCGCGCGGACAGCGGACGCGCACCAATTCCCGCACACGCAAAGGCCCGCGCAAAGGCGCGGTGGCCAGGAAGAAGACGGAGTAGCAGATGGCCAAGGCACAAGCAGAGGGCGGCGCGCCCGAGTCCGGCAAAAAACCCGCCGGCAAACCGAAGAAGACGTTCAAGAAACGTGGCGAAAAGCGCGTCGTGCACCACGGCTTCGCCCACATCCATGCGTCGTTCAATAACACGACGATTTCGATCACCGACGCCGAAGGCGCCGTGATCGCGTGGTCAAGCGCCGGCGGCATCGGCTTTAAGGGGTCGCGCAAGGGCACGCCGTTTGCGGCGACGCAGGCGGCCATGGCGGCCGGCAACGTGGCCAAGACCTACGGGCTGCGCTCACTGGAAGTCCGCGTCAAGGGCCCGGGCGCAGGGCGCGAGTCCGCGATTCGCGCGCTGCAGACGGTGGGCATTGATGTGAAGTCGATTCGCGATGTGACGCCGATTCCGCACAACGGGTGCCGGCCGTCGAAGCGTCGTCGCGTCTGAGTTTCAGCAGAAGGATAACTAGTTATGGCGAGATATATCGGACCGGTGTGCCGGTTGTGCCGGCGTGAAGGCATGAAACTGTTTCTCAAGGGAGAGCGCTGCTACACGGAAAAATGCGCGATCGAGAAGCGGAATGTGCCCCCCGGCCAGCACGGGCGGTCACGTCGCGCGAAGGTGGCCGGCTACGGCATTCAGCTGCGTGAGAAGCAGAAGGTCAAGCGCACGTACGGGGTGCTGGAAAACCAGTTCCGGAAGTACTTCGAGGCGGCCGACCGCACGAAGGGCATCACCGGCGAACTGCTCCTGCAGTCCCTCGAACGCCGCCTCGACAACGTGATCTACCGCGTCGGCTACGCCACCTCGCGCGCCCAGGCGCGTCAGCTGGTGCGGCACGGGCACTTCCTGGTGAACGGCAAGAAGGCGGACATCCCGTCCTACGCCGTGCGCCAGGGCGACACCATCGCCATCAAGGCGGGCAGCGTCGACAACGCCTCCATCACGCACGCGCGTGAAGAGGTGAAGGGCCGGGGCATTCCCGAATGGCTCACGCTGGATGTCGCGGGCACGTCCGCCCGGATTTCCTCGCTGCCGACGCGCGAGCAGATCAACCTGCCCGTGCAGGAACAGCTCATCGTCGAGTTGTACTCGAAGTAACACGCGCACAATGCGCCAGTCGCCGGCCCGCAGCTCGTCAGACCTGCAGCGGGAGGCCGGTGACCGTAACCCGCAGGTCTGGGGCGCCGACACGGTCGGCCCCGTTGGCGAAAGGAACTGAACATGTTGTGGAAAGGTTTTCAGCGGCCCAAGCGGCTGGAGTTCGAACTCGAGACACTGACGGACCGGTTTGGCCGGTTCACGGCGCAGCCGTTTGAACGTGGATTCGGTACGACGGTCGGCAACGCCATGCGTCGCGTTCTTCTGTCGTCGATTGAAGGCGCAGCGGTCACGGCCGTCAAGATCGAGGGCGTGCTCCACGAGTTCTCCCCGATCCAGGGCGTGGTCGAGGATGCGACGGATCTGATCCTCAATCTGAAGCAGATTCCGCTCAAGATGCACACCGACCAGCCGAAGACGCTGACGCTGCGTGTCACCAAGGCCGGCGAAGTGCGCGCGAAGGACATCCAGGCCGACAGCGACGTCGAGATCCTGGAGCCGGAAGCCCACATCGCGACGGTCAGCGAAGGCGGCACGCTCGAGATGGAGCTGCGCATCAAGCGGGGGCGCGGGTACGTCTCGGCGGACAAGAACTTCGACGAGGATCTCGGCATCGGCTGGATTCCGATCGACTCCGTGCATTCGCCCGTCAAGAAGGTCAATTACATCGTCGAAGCCGCCCGTGTCGGCCAGACGACCGACTACGACAAGCTGACCCTCGAAGTGTGGTCGAACGGCGCGGTCACGTCGCGTGATGCCGTGTCGCTGGCCGCGAAGCTGATTCGCGACCACTTCACCATCTTCGTCAGCCTCGAAGAACTCGGCGAGTCCGCGTTTGACGCGTCAGGGGATGCGCCGGGTACCTCGGGCAACGTACACCTCGACAAGAGCGTGGAAGAACTCGAGTTGTCGGTGCGGTCCTACAACTGCCTGAAGAACGCGAACATCCGGACGATTCGCGAGCTGGTGCAGAAGAGCGAAGGCGAAATGCTGAAGACCAAGAACTTCGGCCGCAAGTCGCTCAATGAAATCAAGGAAATCCTCACCACGATGGGCCTCAGCCTCGGCATGCGGGTCGACGCGGCGGGCGAGTAGCCAAGGAACGGGAACGTTATGCGTCATCGAGTAGCACACCGAAAACTCGGTCGAATCACTGAGCACCGGATCGCCATGCTCCGGAATCAGGCCTCCGACCTCATCAAGTACGGCCGCATCAAGACGACCGTGGCGCGCGGCAAGGAACTGCGCCCGTTCGTCGAGCGGCTGATCACCATCGCCAAACGCAGCCTGACGGCCGAAGAAGGGTCGATCAAGCACGTGAACGCGCGCCGCATGGTGGCCATCGACATCGTGGACAAGGCCGTCGTCAAGACCCTGTTCACGGACATCGCGCCGCGGTATGCCGATCGCAAGGGCGGCTACACGCGCTTGCTGCGCACGGGCTACCGTCGCGGCGACAGCGCGGAAAAGGCCGAAATCGAACTGCTCGGCAGTGAGTTCGACCCGAACGCCAAGACCAGGGACGCCGCGGAAGGTGACGCCGCGGAGCCGAAGGCGAAGAAAACCGTCGGTGGTCGCATTCGCCAGGCCCTCGGTGGCGGCCGCACCAAGAAGGCCGACGCGGCACCCAAGGTGAAGGCCGACAAGTCGGCCAAAGGCGGCAAGCGCGTCACGACGCCCAGGAAAGCCGGCGGATCCTAAATCGGTCCTTAGGTCGAGGGTCCAGGGTTCGAACAACTGAACGGCCCGGTGGCATCAGCCGCCGGGCCGTTGCTCTTTGTACGGACCAAGAGACCCAAGGACCCAAGGACCCGAACCCTGGACCCTGGACCCGTGGACCACAGATAATCCCGTCGTGGCTTTGCCCCCTCTTTCCGAATTTGTCGCGGCCCGCGCCCGGATGGAACCACACGTGAAGCACACGCCACTGCTGACCTCGCGTGTGTTGTCGGAGAAGACCGGCTACGACGTGCGACTGAAGGCCGAGTTGTTTCAGCGGACGGGGTCGTACAAGATTCGCGGGCCCCTCAACAAGTTCACGTTTCTGACCGATGAAGACAAGCGCCGCGGGGTGATCTGCTCGTCGGCCGGGAATCATGCCCAGGGTGTGGGGCTGGCGGCGAAGATCCACGGCATCCGTGCGGTGGTCGCGATGGCGGCCAACGCGACACCGTCGAAGATTGAGGCGACACGGGGCTACGGCGCAGAGGTCGTCCTGCACGGGTCCATCTGGGACGAAGCCAACGAGAAGGCCAAACAGCTGGTCGCCGAACAGGGGCTGACCTACATCCATCCCTTTGATGACGACCAGCTGATCATGGGGCAGGGCACCGTCGGGCTTGAGATCGTCCAGGACTGGCCCGAGGTGGATGTGATTGTTGTGCCGATCGGCGGCGGGGGGCTGCTCGCGGGCATCGTGCAGGCGGCCAAAACGTTCAACCCGCGGATCCTCGTCATCGGTGTGGAATCGTCCGGCGCGCCCGGCATGCAGCGCAGTGTCGCCGAGGGCCGAGTCGTCACGCTCGACACCGTCGATTGCATCATCGACGGTCTGCGAGTGAAGACCGTCGGCACCAGAAACTTCGAGATCATCCGCGAATACGTGGACGAGATCGTGGCGCTGCCGGACGGGCAAATCTTCGAGGCGGTGGTGTGTCTCATGCACTATGCGAAACTCGTGCCCGAAGGCGCCGCCGCCGCCCCGGTCGCCGCGCTGCTCCAGGGGCTCATCAAGGTGCCCGCCGGCTCACGGGTCGTCTGTGTCCTCTCCGGTGGCAACGTCAACCTCGACCAGCTCCGCGGACTTCGTTGGAATTAACTGATGCGACATGACTTGAATGAAGCGTGGCGGTTTCTGCGGGCCAAGTGTGAGGACCACCACGGTCGCGAACCCTCGATTGGCCTGGCGATTGGGGTCAACTCGACAATGTTCAGCGTCCTGAATGGCGTGTTGCTCCGGCCGCTGGACTACGCCGAGCCGGACCGGCTCGTGGTGGCGTGGGAGAGCAACCGGACGCTTGACCAGGACCGCGCGCAGGTTTCTTCCGCGACGTACCTCGACTGGCGCACACAGACAACGACGTTTGAGAGCCTGGCGATCTGGCGCTTCAAGGGATTCACGTTATAGACAGACTCCGAGGCCGAGCGTCTGACGACCGTGGATGTGTCCCCGCTGCTGTTCACGGTGCTGGGCGTGCCGCCCCTGCATGGACGGGTTTTTACCCCTGACGAAGAACGTCCATTCCTCCCGCAGCGCCTCGTCGAGCCTCACCGCGCGGCGGCTGTCGAACGTGATGGTCGTGGCGGAGGTGGCGCTTGCACTCGTGCTGTTGGTCGGCGCCGGTCTGCTGATCCGCAGTTTCGTCCAACTCACCTCGCTGGATCCCGGGTACCGCACGTCAGGCCTTGTCGCCGCCCATGTGGTGTTGCCTGCGTCGAGATATGCGCCGTCGGCGAGCAAGAAGCAGTTCTTCGACGACCTCGTGACTCGTGTCGGCACGATACCTGGTGTCACCCTGGCGTCAGCCGTCTCGGCGCTGCCGATGAGTCCATGGGGTGTGCAGTTCGAGTTGCCGTTCACGATTAATGGCCTCGCCGAATCGTCGCCATCGGAACGGCCGCGCGCCAGATATCGCGCCGTCATGCCACGCTACTTCGAAACGATGGGCATCCGGTTGGTGGGTGGCCGGAGCTTTGACAACTGTGATGGCCGCGAGACCGGTGCCAAAGTGGCCATCGTCAACGAGCTTGTCGTCCGGCGGTACTTCCAGGACCGGAGCCCGCTGAATCAGCTCGTGCGCATTCCGATGGCCGGCGACCTGCACATTGTCGGCGTGGTCGCTGACATCAGACACGACGGCCTGGCGTCTTCGGCGGAGCCTGAGGTGTTCGTGCCGCTTTTCAGTTTGCGCTCAGCGAGATGCAGGTGGTTGTGGCGACGACGCAGCCGGTGTCGACTGTGGCGGCAGCCATTCGGGCAGAGATGCAGGCGCTTGATCCGCAGCTCCCGATTGCGAAGGTGAGCACGATTAAAGAGCAGGTGTCGGCATCCATCGCCCAACCGCGGTTCAACATGACGCTGCTGGCCGGTCTGGCGTTGTGTGCCGCGTTCCTTGCGGCACTCGGAGTGTATGGCGTGGTGACCTATGCCGTGGCCCGCCGCACCACCGAGATCGGAATACGGATGGCGCTTGGCGCCGATGCCGGCGGCACCTTCCGCATGGTGGTCACGGGTGCCGCCAAGGTGGTCACGGTTGGTGTGGCAATCGGACTCGGCGGCGCGGCGCTGATGGGCAAGTCCATCGAGAGTCTGTTGTTCGATGTGCCCGCGCTGAATCTGACGACCTTTGTGGTCGCAGCAACCGCGACGGTTGTCGTCGGTCTGCTTGCCGCGAGCATTCCCGCGCTCCGGGCAACCCGGATCGATCCCGTCACGGCGCTGAGACAGGACTGACGCTTCGCGGGTTCATGGTTCATCGGTTCATCGGTTCATCGGTTCATGGTGCTGGTTCATGGTGCCCGCGCGAACCCCGCACCAGCACCGATGAACCATGCACCGATGAACCATGAACCCGCGGGAGGGCGTCAGCGAATGCTGTCCGACAGGACGCCCGCCGCGATCGCGTAGGCGTTTGAGCAGTTGTAGTCGATGAACGCGTGATAGTTGGGGTACACGAGGAAGTGGCGGTTGAGGCCGCGGACCAGCGAGGCCTCCATGTCGGCGCGGGGCAGGGCGGTGCCGTTGGCCTGGAGCACACCGAGGCGCGTCCACTCCGCGAGCGGGCGGCTCTCGGTCATCTCCCGGACGGCGCGGCAGCCTGAGCGACGCATGGGCACGGCCTCCTCGACGCGGGCCATCACCGGTTTGGTGATCCTGACTTCGCGTCCCCAGCGCTGACCGGTGACCCAGCCGGCGTGGTCCAGATAGTTGGCAATTGACCCGAAGACGTCGGCCTCCGACGTCCAGATGTTGGCCTTGCCGTCGCCGTCCACATCCACGGCGTGCCTCAGGTAGCTGGAGGGCATGAATTGCGGCTGACCCATGGCCCCGGCCCAGGACCCCTTCAGTTCGTCGAAGCCGATGTATCCCTGGTCCAGGATGGTCAGGGCGTGAAACAGCTCTGAGCGGAACAGGGTCGCTCGTCGCGGATCGTACGCGAGTGTGGCGAGGGCCGACACAATGGGCCGGGTCCCGGTGAATCGTCCGAAGTTCGACTCAAGGCCCCAGATGGCGACCACGGCAGACTTCGACACGCCGAATCTGGATTCGATGCGATCCAGCACCTGCGCGTGGCGGTCCGCGTTGATCTGCGCAGATCGCCGTACCGCAGTGGTCACGCGCTGCTGGAGGTAGCGGTCCAGGCTCTGCACCTGCTCCGGCTGTGCGCGGTCCCGGGCCACAACGACGGCTTCCGGTGCGGTGACGCCGGCCAGCGCACGGGTGACAGTGTTGGCGCTGATTCCACGCTGCAGGGCCTCAACACGCACCCCGTCGAGCCACGTCGCAAAATCCGGCTGCGGCGCCGGCTCCTGCCCATGCAACAGCAATGTCGTCGCCGCAACGACACCGGCCGCGATGAGCAGGACAATCTGGCGCATGCCCCGACTGTACCAAAAACCTCCTCAGTCCGCGGACTAGTCGTCCTCGTGGTGGACCTGTTTGCCCTCGGCCTGTGCGGCGGCGACGATCTTGCCGTGCAGGTGGGCGGGGACCTCCGCGTAGTGGTGGAACTCCATGTGATAGCCGCCGCGGCCACCCGTGGTGGCGGTGAGCGTCTGCTCGTAGGTCAACATTTCCGCCATCGGCACGTGAGCGCGGATCACGGTGTTGGAACCCCGCGTGTCCATGCCGGCGATTTGACCGCGTCGGCCGTTGAGATCGCCCATGAGGTCGCCGGCGAAATCCGACGGTGCGTAGACCTCAACCGTCATGACCGGTTCGAGCAGTGTCGGCTTGGCGCGTGTCATGGCGTCCCTGATGGCCAGACGGCCGGCCATTTTGAACGACATCTCGTTGGAGTCGACGTCGTGGTACGACCCGTCGAACACGGTCACCTTCAGGTCCACCATCGGGTAGCCGGCCAGATAGCCGCGGCCACACGCTTCGCGCACGCCCTTTTCGACGGCCGGGACGAACTGCCGCGGAATTGAGCCGCCGAAGATGTCGTCTTCGAAGACGACGCCTGAGCCTGGGGGGAGCGGTTCGACGCGGACCTTGCAGTCGCCGAATTGCCCGTGGCCGCCGGTCTGCTTCTTGTGCCGACCGTGGGCCTCGGTGGGCAGGGCGATGGTTTCCCGGTAGGGAATGTGCGGCGGCTTCAACTCGACCTCGACGCCAAACCGGCGCCGCAGTTTCGCGACCGTGACCTCAATGTGCATCTGGCCCTGGCCTGACAACAGCAGATCGTGGGTTTGTTCGTCGCGCGTGTAGCCGATGGAAGGATCTTCGTCCTGCAACCGGTGGATCGACGTGCTGATCTTGTCCTCGTCGCCGCGGGTCTTCGGCACGATGGCGTATGACAGGACCGGCTCCGGGAAGGACAACGGCTGAATCGTGAATCCGGATTTCGGATCACCCAGAACGTCACCCGAATGGGTGTCCTTCAGCTTCGCGACGGCGGCGAGATCGCCGGCGTGTACCTCGGGCACCTGCATCTGCGTCTTGCCTTCAAGGACGACCAGATGCCCGACACGTTCGGGGGCCTGCCGGGTGAGGTTCTGCACCGTGCTGTCCGACTTCAGCGTGCCGGAGATCACCCGGAACAGCGAGATCCGGCCGGCGAACTGATCGGCGATGGTCTTGAACACCCACACCACCAGCGGCGCCTTGAGATCCGCCTCCCGCGTGATGGGAGCCCCGTCGGGGCCCACGCCGGGGAACGGCCTGTCCACCGGAGACGGCACCAGGTCGGCGATCGCACCGGCCACCAGCGTGCCGCCGATATTCTTCAGCGCGGACATGCAATACACGGGGAACAGGTGACTGTTGCGGATGCCGAGCGCCAGGCCGCGCAGCAGTTCCTCCTGCGTCAGGGTTCCCTGGTCGAAGAAGCGCTCCATCAGCGCCTCATCGGCCTCAGCGACCGCCTCAATCAGGGCGGTGCGCGCGGCCTCGACCTCCGCGGCGACGTCGGCCGGCACCGGGATCTCCGTGGCTGTGCCGCTGCCATCGGTCGCAAACGTCCAGGCCTGCATCGTGACCAGGTCGACGACCCCGTGGAAGTCATCCTCGCTGCCGAGGGGCCACTGCACGGCAACCGCCGATCGCGAGAGGGTGGTGTGGAGCGACTCGATCGTGCGCGCAAAACTGGCGCGCTCACGGTCGAGACGATTCACCACCACCAGTCGCGGCAGGTTCAACTGCTGCGCAGTCTCCCAGATCTGTTCCGTGGCAACCTGCACACCGGCCACGCCGTCCACCACGACGACCGCGGCTTCAACCACACGCAGGGCCGCCCGCGCATCGCTCAGGAAGTTGCCCATCCCGGGCGTGTCGATCAGATTGACTTTGTGTTTGTGATATTCGAACCAGGCGAGGGAGGAGGAGAGGGTGTGCTTGCGGGCGATGGATTCTTCGTCGTAGTCGGTAACGGTGGTGCCCTCGTCCACCTTACCCAGTCTCGGGGTGGCCCCCGTATCAAACAGCAGTGCCGACGCCAACTGAGTCTTGCCTGATCCGCTGTGCCCGACTAGAGCGACATTCCGGATATCCGCAGCATCAAAGACCTGCATACGCGATCCCTCCGTGCGATCTAAGGACAAGCATATACGTGTCCGCGGTCCGCGGTCCGCTATTCGTAACGGAGGGCTTCGATCGGATCGAGGCGGGAGGCGCGGATGGCGGGGACCATGCCGAAGAACACGCCAATGCCGGCGGAGAAACCAATGCCGATGGCGAACGACCACCAGGGCAGGGAGACGGGGAAGCCGGTGGCCAGGTGCACCGCGAGGCCGATCCCGGCGCCACAGATGATGCCGAGCACGCCGCCGGCCGATGTCAGGAAGATGGCTTCCATCAGGAACTGCCACAACACTTCGGTCCGGCGTGCGCCGAGGGCCTTGCGGACGCCGATCTCGCGGGTCCGCTCGGTCACCGTGATCGTCATGATGCTCATGACGCCGATCCCGCCGACCATCAGGGCGATCGACGAAATCACGACGAGGGCCAGGAACGTGGCTGCGCTGATCTGATCCCACAATTCCAGCACTGCGTCGGCGGTCACGAGGTCAAAGTCGTTCGGTTCGTCGAGGCGAAGGCCGTGCCGGGTGCGCATGACCTGCTCGACCTCGCGCATCGCCACCTCGCGCGGGACACCCTCGCGCGGGACGGCGGAGATCACGATGCTGCGCATTTCGCCGCGTCCCATCTGCTCCGCGCGAATGCCGAACTGCTTCTGGTAGGTGGTCTGCGGGATGACCACGAAGTCATCGACCCCGAAGTCGAATCCGCCCGGGCTCGGCCGTTTGTCGGCCACGCCGACGACCTCGTATTCGACGATGCCCAGCCGGACAATTTTTCCGACCGGATCCTGATTCGGGAACAGGGCCTGCACGGCCGTCTGCCCCAGTACCACCACGTTCCGGCGACGTTCCACTTCGCCGCTCGTGAAGAAGCGGCCCTCGGCCAGCGGCACGCGGACGACATCAGGCCAGCGCTCGGTGGTGCCGAGCACGTTGATCTGTTTCGTGCGCAGGTTCCGGTAATACACGCGCTCCTGCGTCGGGGGACCACCGTCACCGAGCATGATGTCCACGATCGCGATCGAGGGCGCCTCCCGCTGAATGGCCTCGGCATCGTCCGGCGTCATGTTCGGGCGCATGAGCAGGGCCTGGAAGTCGTTGCCGGCCGCCATGCTGAGCCCGGAGAACTTCGCGACGTTGATGCTATCCGGCCCGAGGGCCGCAATCGAATCACGGAGCGACTGATCAAATCCCCGGATGAGCGACGTCATGCCGACAATCGACGTGATGCCGATGACGATGCCCAGCACCGTCAGCCCGGAGCGCATCTTGTTGGTCCGCAGTGTATCCACGGACATCACGAAGATTTCGTTGAAGAGTCCCCAGCGCATCTCGTCTATTCCTTCCGGAGGGCTTCGATGGGATCCAGCGCAGCCGCGCGCATGGCGGGGTACATACCGAAGAACAACCCCACGATGGCGGTCACCGAAATGCCGAGCATCACCGACCACGACTCAACGACGGCCGGCAGGGGAGTGACCTTGCTGATCCCGAAGGCCACGAGGAATCCGAGCGTGGTGCCCACCATGCCGCCGAATGTCGACAGGGTGATCGATTCGGTCAGGATCTGCCACAGGATGTCACGCCGGCGTGCGCCGAGTGACTTGCGCAGACCGATTTCCCGGGTGCGTTCGCTGACCACCATCAACATGATGTTCATGATGACAATGCCCCCGACGACGAGCGAGAGGCTGACCACGCCGATCAGAATCGCAAAAATGCCCGAGGTCGCCTGCTCGTAGATCCCGAGGAACGTGTCGGAACTGAGGACGCCGAAGTTGTCGGGTTCCGACGGTCGCAGGCGGCGCTCGATGCGCAGCGCCACCGTGGTGTCGTCCATGGCCTGTCGCACCACCGTCGGGTCACTCGGCATGACGGTGAGTGACAGCGACTGCCGCGTGCCGAACATCCGCTGGAAGGCCCCGAGCGGGATTACGGCATATTCATCCTGCGACTGGCCGAAGAACGCGCCCGTCTTGCTGTGCACGCCGACCACGCGGAATCGGACGCCAGCCAGGGTCACTTCCTTGTCGATTGGGTCGAGCGCGCCGAATAACCGGTCCGCGGCATCCCAGCCGAGAATGGTGACGTTGCGGCGGCTGTCGAATTCCGCAATCGAGATGGTCCGGCCGTCTTCGATGTCGGTGGTGGGCAGCATCGAATACTCGCGTGTGACGCCGCGAATCTGCAACGACTCGAGTGTCTCCCTTCGAGCCTTGGCTTCGCCGGCCGATCGCGACGAGGCCATTACCAACGCAATACGGGGGCTGGCGGTGCGAATGGCGTCCGCATCGTCCATCGTGATCCGCGGGTTACTCGCCGCGCGCAGTTGTTCCTCTTCCGTACGCGTTGGCCTCGAGCGCTGCACGACGAATGTGTCGGCGCCCACCCGCGACGTGATGGACTCGGACACCGAGGCATTGAGCCCCTGCACGAGTGATACCACCGCGATGATCGAGGTCACGGCCACGATGTTGCCAAGCACCGTCAGAAACGACCGGAGCTTGTTGGACCAGATCGCCTGGAGGGCGATGCTGGCGGCTTCGTAAAACTGCCCCACGTTACCGGACCTGGATGCCGACCGATGACGACGGCGCGGTGGTGGTGCCTGTGCTCGTTGTGACCTTGACGGTGTCTCCGTCCTTCAGCGTGCGCACCGAGGCGAAGGGGCCGGTAATCACTTCGTCGCCCTCGACGAGTCCGTCGAGCACCTCGAAGAACTTCTCGCCGGCGATCCCAACCTTGATCGGCGTGAACACGGCGCGGCCGTCCCGGATGACAAACGAGCCTTCAATTTCCTTGCGCGACTGACCCGGCTGCAGTTCCGTGGGGGCGGTGACGCGGCGTCCGGTGGAGGGCTGGCCGTCCGCCGCCGCGGCGCGCACGAGGCTTCCGTCGGCATTGACGACCATTTCGCGCACGGTGGTCGCCTGAATCGGCACAGCGATCGCCTTTTGCCGGGTCGCCGTCGTGATGATGGTTGTGCAGGTGAAGCCCGGGCGCACGTTCGGGACCTCGCCCTCAAGCGTCACGATGACCTTGAAGTTGGTCGCGCGCTGCGCGGCGGCGCCGGCCGTCTGAATCGCGCTGTTGCCGACCTCGGTCACGCGCCCGGTGAATTCCTTGTCGGGAAACGCGTCGATCTTGACCTTCGCGGGCTGGCCGAGCTCGATGAACGGGATGTCGGTTTCGTCCACTTCCACTTCAGTCTCAATGACCGACAGGTCCGCAATCGTCATGAGGACCGTGCCGGCGTTGTTCATCGTGCCGACGACGACCGTTTCGCCCTCTTCAATGTTGCGACGGGTCACGATGCCGTTGATGGGGGAGACCAGCCGCACCTTGTTGAGGTTGAATTCCGCGTCCTCAAGCGCCGCTTCGTCCTGCCTGAGCCGTGTCTGCTGGGTTTTCATCGACTGCTGCAGACGGGTGAGGTCCGCCTGACGGAGCTTGACGTCGGTCTCCGCGCGGTCGAGCGTCTCACGCGGCGTGAGGCCGGACTTGAACAACTCGCGCTGCCGTCCCACCTGCTCTTCGGCGAGGCGCAGGTTCGTGCGTGCGTTTTCGATGCTGGCCTCCGTCTCGAGCAGCTGCGACCGAGCCGCCGCGAGACTCGCTTCACGGCTGTTGACCTGCGTCTGGAGGTTGCGCGGGTCAATCTGCAGCAGGAACTGGCCCTGCTTCACGACGTCGCCCTCGTTCACCGCCAGGCCCACGACCTTGCCCATGGTCTCCGCGCTGACGTTGACCGACCGCTGCGGACGGATCTTGCCGCTCGCCGACACGATCGCTTCGAGATCGTGACGCGTGATCTTTTCCGTCTCCACTTCAACGCCGGTGGAGCGGTTGGTGTTCAGGTTCGCGTAGATGACGGCCGCGAGTCCGACGACGATGACGAGGCCGATGATGAGCTTTTTCCGGTTCATTCGTGACTATCCTGCAAGAAAGTAGGCGGCGACGAGGGCAATGACGGCATACGTGGCCAGAAGGCCGGTGGCCACGCCATTGATGGTGCGTTTGTAGAGCGTGGCCAGACCGATCGCCAGCACGACCAGCCACCAGATGACAAACAGGTCGATCATGCCGAAGAACTTGGCGAGGAACGACGTCTCGTCAAGTGGGACGAGCGCGCCGAGATTCGCGATGCCGGAGGCGCTCATCTGGCCGCGCATGAACATGATCGGCGCGGCGATGGCGATGCTGAGCGTTGTGATGATCTGCGAGTGCGCCACCACGGCCATCACGTGTTTGAACGTCGCCGTGCCGCCCATAATGGTGTTGAAGAGGGCCCAGAAGATGGCCGTGATGATCACGGTCGCCACCGGCGTGAAGAGGAAGGTGGTGACCAGGGTGATGTAGCCGGCGGTGTTCGACAGGCTTCGGGCCGCCATGGCGTTGTACATCTCGTCGGTGACCGTCATGCCCATCCGCTCCATGCCCTGCACCTGCATTTCCAGGGCAGCGGCGCGGCCACTCTCCGTGAACTGGGGCAGACCCTGGGCCAGCGCCGTGACGAGGCAGACGACAAACAGTGCGCCAGACACTTTGGGAGTCCGGACGACGTGCGCGAACGTCTCACCCGGGGAGGTGATGACGCCAATGACACGAGCCAGCAAGCCGGGAAGCGCGGGACCGTCAGGAGTGGTCGGGGCGAGTTGCGGATCAGTCATGGTGGATTCGGTCATTGGAGACTCCCTCGCGCGTTCGGCGCACCTGCGGCAATCCCGCCATTGTACCGTCGCGAACAGATACGGGGCGAAACCCCTGAGTGTTCCTGATAGGCTCGGACAAATGTTGACCCTGACCCGCCTCGCTCTGGGGAGTGCGCTCCTGCTGGCCGCCACCTCGGCCTCGGCTCAGCCGTTTGAGACCATCGGCAGCCGGGCGTTGGGGATGGGGGGCGCCTTTGTGGCGGTCGCGGACGACGCCTCGGCGGCCTTCTGGAACCCCGCGGGCCTGGCCAGCGGCCAGCCGGCCGGAGCGACAATTGAGTGGGTCCGATTTCGAGTTGGTGATCGGGAAGCGAAGTGGCAGACCCGTCCTGTCGATCGGACCACCCGATTTGTAAGCTTGGGCACATGGCCAATTGCGGTAAGCATCCTGGACGTTGATGAAGCCCGGGTGGGCGGGGCCAACGGGAAACGGGGTGAGTGGTTCAGCAGCCGACATTACGGCCTCTCCCTCCTTCAGACCCTGACTGATGAGGTGGTGGTCGGCACCACGCTCCGCTACGTCCGCAGCAAGGCGGCCGTCGGGCCAGTGGGGACGTTTTTTACCGATGCGGCACTCGACGAGGTCCGGGCGCTACCCACGCAGTCCAGCCAGAGCTTTGACATCGATCTGTCGGCGATGTACGACGCCCGCGTGTTTCGGCTCGGCGCGACTGTCCGGAATCTGCGGGCCCCTTCGTTGCCGGCGCCCGGCGGCAAGTCCGTTGTGCAATTCCGTGAATCCCGTGTCGGCCTGGCCGTCTTCCCAAAAGATGGCGTAACCCTTGCTATGGATATGGACCTTGAGCCGGTGGTCGTCGTCGGAACCCCGTATCGGCTGTTGGCTGGCGGGGCGGAATTTCGGGTCGCGCGCACCATCGTGTTGCGTGCCGGGGCGCGGAGGAATCGGGAGGTCCCGATGGCCGATGGGTGGCTGGCGACGGCTGGTGCCGGTCTGGCGGTGAAACCAGGAACATGGCTGGACGTGCATGCGGCGTTCGGGCCTGGAGATACGGGGCGACGCCTCGGGGTCGGGTTGCGCGCGGGCTGGTAAGACGGCCTTCCGGCCCTGCCTCCGGTGGCAGGGGGGGAATGGCCGTTCGGCTTGGCGAATTATTGCTGCGCGAGAAGCGCATCTCACCGGTCCAACTGCAGGAGGCGCTGGAGCACCAGCGCACGCATGGTGGCCCGCTGGGGACGAACCTCGTCAAGTTGGGGTTCGTGCAGGATGAAGACATCGCGTTGCTGCTGAGCCGGCAGTATGGCGTGCCCGCCATCGCCCTCGGCCTCTTCGATCTCGACTCCACCATCGTCCGCCTCGTGCCGGCCGAAACCGCCGTCAAGTACCAGGTCATCGCGGTTGGCAGGTCCGCCACGGCGCTGACGCTGGCGATGACCGATCCCACCAACGTGTTCGCCATGGACGACATCAAGTTCATGACGGGCCTGCACGTTGAGCCCGTGGTGGCGTCCGAGTCGGCCGTGCGCGAGGCCATCGCCCGCTACTACGGCACTGGCGCGGTCGAGGCGGACCGTGAGGCGGGCGGGGACCTTGTGACCCGTGCGCTCGAGGAAATGGGGTCGGCGGGCGACGATGGCCTGGAGGTGGTGTCGGAGGCCGACGCCATCGCCACGTCGACGCTGGAACGGCAGAGCGGCGAAGCTCCGGTCATCCGTCTTGTGAACGCCCTGATGTTGTCGGCAATCCAGCGCGGGGCCAGCGACATCCATCTGGAGCCGTACGAGAAGGAACTGCGCATCCGGTTCCGGATTGACGGCGTGCTGCACCGCGTGATGGCGCCGCCCCTCAAGTACCGGGACCCGATCACGTCGCGCATCAAGATCATGGCGCAGATGGACATCGCCGAGAAGCGGCTGCCGCAGGACGGCCGCATCAAGGCCCGGTTCAACGATCGCGGGCAGGTGCGCGAGATCGACTTCCGCGTGTCGTGCCTGCCGACACTGTTCGGCGAAAAGATCGTCATGCGGCTGCTCGACCGCGGCCAACTGCGGCTCGACATGACACGGCTGGGCTTTGAAGCGCGGGCGCTGCAGCGGTTCGAGGCCGCCATCCGGCGTCCGTGGGGCATGGTGCTTGTGACCGGTCCGACCGGCAGCGGCAAGACCAACACGCTGTATTCCGCCATCTCGCAGCTGAATCAGCCCGGGGTGAACATTCTCACGGCCGAAGATCCGGTGGAATTCAATCTCGCCGGCATCAATCAGGTGCAGGTGAAGGACACCATCGGGCTCACCTTCGCCGCCGCGCTTCGCTCCTTCCTGCGGCAGGACCCCAACGTCATCCTCGTCGGTGAAATTCGCGACCAGGAAACCGCGGCCATCGCCGTGAAGGCGGCGCTCACCGGGCACCTCGTGCTGTCCACGCTCCACACCAACGACGCGCCGAGCACGGTCAGCCGTCTCGTCAACATGGGGATCGAGTCCTTCCTCGTCGCTAGTTCCGTGAACCTGGTGTGTGCGCAGCGGTTGGTGCGCCGCATTTGTGATCACTGCAAGACCGACGACATCCAACCGCCCGAAGCGCTCATTGAAGCGGGATTTGCGCCCGAGGATCTCGCGACCGTGCAGGCGTGGCGTGGACGCGGGTGCGACCGGTGCGGCGGCACGGGGTATCGCTGGCGCGTGGGGTTGTTCGAGGTCATGCGCACGTCGGAGGCGATCCGGTCGCTGATTCTCGAAGGGGCGCCGGTGAGTGAACTCCGGCGGCAGGCGATGACTGAAGGCATGGTCACGCTTCGGCAGAGCGGCCTCCAGAAGGTGCGCGAGGGATTGACCTCGCTTGACGACGTGGTGAGAGAGACAGTGATGTGATGACGCTGCCAGATTTACTCGTCCGGACGGCCGCCCTCGGCGGATCCGACCTGCATCTGTCCGTGGGCAGTCCTCCACAGGTGCGCGTGGATGGCGATCTGCAACGCCTGGACGGACCCGACCTGACGGCGGATGTGACGCAGTCGCTCGCCTACAGCGTCCTGACCGACAAGCAGAAGAAGCTGTTCGAGGAAACGTGGGAGGCCGATCTCGCGTTCGGGCTCCAGGGCGTCGGACGGTTTCGGTGCAACGTGTTTCTGCAGAAGGGCGCGGTCGGCGCGGTCTTCCGTCTGATTCCCGAAACGATCCGATCGCTGGAGGAACTGAACCTTCCGGTGGTCCTCGCGCGCCTGGCCGATCGTCCGCGTGGTCTCGTGCTCGTCACCGGACCGACCGGCAGCGGCAAGTCCACCACTCTCGCCGCGATGATCGATCGCATCAACCGGCAACGACCGGCCCACATCCTCACGATTGAGGACCCGATTGAGTACATCCATCCGCACAAGCAGTCGCTGGTCAACCAGCGCGAACTGCACGCGGACACGCAGACGTTCGGCCAGGCCCTTCGGGCCGCCCTCCGCGAAGACCCGGACGTGGTGCTCGTCGGCGAATTGCGCGATCTCGAAACCATGGAAGCGGCGATGAAGCTCGTCGAGACGGGACACCTCACCCTCGCCACGCTGCACACCAACTCTGCCGCGCAGACCGTCACGCGCATCGTCGACGCGTTTCCCGCACACCAGCAGGCGCAGATCCGTACCCAGTTGTCCCTCGTGCTCGAAGGCATCGTCTGTCAGGCGCTGTTGCCGAAAGCCAGCGGCAAGGGGCGGGCGGCTGCGCTCGAAGTGCTGGTCGCCACACCCGCCATTCGAAATCTGATTCGTGACGACAAGGTGCATCAGATTTATTCGACGATGCAGTCGGGGCAGGAGAAGTACGGCATGCAGACGATGAACCAGTCATTGGCGCGGCTGACCCAGAATCACCAGATCACCAGAGAGGTTGCGATGTCGGCGACCTCGAACAAGGAAGAGCTGCAGACCATGCTTGAACGTGGCCGGGTGATGGCATGAGGACCGCGGCGCAGACATCGCGTGTGGGCGTGCGGCCTGCCGGCCGCACCACGACGGTTGCCGCTCCGAAGCGGCAGCGACGGGTTCCTGCGAAGAACCTGGCGGTCATGACGCGGCAGTTGTCCGTGATGATCGACGCCGGCCTGCCACTGGTGCAGTGCCTCGAGATGCTCAGCAAGGAGGAACCCGACAAACGCCTTGCTGATGCGATCAGACAGGTGCAGCGCGACGTGGAAGCCGGTGCGTCGCTGGCCGAGGCGATGGAGCGTCAGCCGCACGCCTTTAATCCGCTGTTCACGCACATGATCGCGGCGGGTGAGGCGGGCGGCATCCTTGATGTGATCCTGAAGCGACTGTCGGCGTACATCGAGAAGCAGGTGAAGCTCGAAGCCCAGGTGCGGTCAGCGATGATCTATCCGTCCGCCGTGTTGAGCATCGCGGGGCTGGTGGTCACCGGGCTGCTGTGGAAGGTCATTCCGACATTTGCGACGTTGTTTGACGGCCTCGGGGCCCAGTTGCCCCTGATGACCAGGGCGGTCATCAAGGCGAGCGACCTCTTCATCAGCATCCTGCCGCTGCTGGTGCTGGGGGTGATCGGCGGACTGTTCCTGTTCCGGAGGTACTACGCCACGCCGGGTGGCCGGTTGCGCGTGGACTCCTCCCTGTTGCGGATGCCGCTGGTGGGGCCCATCCTGCGCAAGGTGGCGGTGGCGCGGTTCTGCCGGACGCTCAGCACGTTGATCAGTTCCGGCGTGCCGATTCTGGCGGGCCTGGACATCACGGCCAAGACGTCGGGTAACGCGGTGGTGGAAACCGCCGTGAAGCAGGCGCGTGGGCGCATCGAGCGCGGTGAGACGATCGCGGCGCCTCTGCGGGCGACCGGTGTGTTTCCACCGATGGTGTCGCAGATGATTGGTGCCGGCGAGACGACGGGGTCACTGGACGTCATGCTCGGCAAGATTGCCGAGCTTTATGAGGACGAAGTCAACGTGGCGGTGGCCGGCCTGGTGACGGTGCTTGAACCGGTCATGATCGCCGTGCTGGGCATCATCGTCGGCGTCGTCGTGGTGTCGATGTATCTGCCGTTGTTCGAGCTGATCAACCAGTTGGCATAGACGTGAATGGTGTTGTACCGACAATTGTGGCAGCCCGGCCGAGCCGTTTGCGGCACCCGCGACGCCAAGCCAGCAGGGGGGCAGCGGTTCATGGTTCGGGGTTCAGGGAAACCCTGAACCAGCACCATGAACCGATGAACCGATGAACCATGAACCCGGCGCGGACACGCGCCGGATGTGGTACAAAATCTGACATGACTCCACGTACACGCCTGCTGGTTCTGGTTGCTGCCATTGCCGGTCTCGGGTTTTCCGGGGCCTCCGCCCTGGTGCATCACCGGCTGCTGACCGACCCGTCCTACACCAGCTTCTGCGACGTCAACGCGACCTTTAATTGTTCACAGGTCTACCTGAGCGAGTACGGCTCCTTCCGCGGCGTCTCGACGGCGCTGTTCGGGCTGATCTGGTTTGGGATTGCGGCGCTGCTGGCCGGATTTGCGCGCGTGACGACACCCGCTGCGCCCGGGGCGAAGACCCACTCGCCGGTGAGTCCTGCCGGAGCGTATCTGTTTGCCTGGTCGACCATCGGGCTGGCGTCAATTCTGTATCTGGCCTACGCGTCGTTCTTCGTCCTTGGCACCGCGTGCCTGCTGTGCATGGGCACCTACGCGTCGGTGTTCGCGATTTTCCTGCTTTCGGGCACGGCGCAGTCGGTGTCGGTCGGCGATCTTCCCGGCCGGATCGGCAGCGACCTTCGGGCGCTCGGCCGCAGCCCGGTGGCGTTGACGGTCGCGGTGATCTTCCTGGCCGGGGCCGCCACAGCGGTCGCCATGTTCCCGAAGGACAACCTGCCGAAGGCCGGTGACGCGCCGACTAACCAGGCCGCACAGGCCGCGCCTGCCGAGGATGCCGTCAAGCAGTGGCTCGCGGAGTACGACAAGAAGCCGAAGGTGGATGTCGGCGTGCCGGCAGACGGCGCGAAGGTCGTCATTGTGAAGTGGAATGACTTCCAATGCCCGTCGTGCCGGGAAGGCTTCGTCTGGTACAAGCCGGTGCTCGCCAAATACGCGCAGTCACACCCCGGCGCGATCAAATACGTCATCAAGGATTTTCCGCTCGAAGGTGAGTGCAACTTTGCGACGCCGAACATGAATCACTACGCGGCCTGTGAGTCGTCGGTGGCGCTTCGACTGGCGCGTGAAGCCGGCAAAGCCGACGAGATGGAGCAGTGGTTGTTCGACAATCAGGCGAAGCTGAGCACCGACTCCGTGCGTGAGGGCTATCAGGCGGTCACGGGCCTGACGAATTTCACGGAACGGTATCCGTCGATGCTCAACAACGTGCGTCAGGATGTGTCCGACGGCGTGGCGCTCGAGATCGGCCAGACGCCGACCTACTTCATCAACGGCGTGAAGGTGCTCGGCAACCTTCAGCCCCAGTGGCTCGAAGTGCTGATTCAGCACCTGCTCGCGAAGCCGGACCCCCAATAACCACGCGTGGTCCTGGCACTCGAGGAACTCACCAAGGAATTTTCCACCGGGTTCCTCCGGCGCGGACGGCATCGCGCCGTTGACGGGCTGTCGCTCGATCTCGCCCGTGGCGAGGTGTTCGGATTACTGGGGCCCAACGGCGCCGGCAAGTCCACGACTCTCAAGCTGATCACCGGCCTGCTCTGGCCGACCTCCGGGCGTGTCTCGGTGTTCGGCCGCGCGCCGCACGACCCGCAGGCCCGTGCCGCGCTGGGGTTCCTGCCCGAGCATCCGACGTTTTACGATCACCTCACCGGTGAGGAACTGCTGGCCTACCTGGCTGGCGTGTGTGGCCTGCGTGGGCTGGATCTGACGACGCGCGTGCAGCGGACGCTGGATCGTGTGGGCCTTGGTGATGCCCGCACTCGCGCCGTGCGGCAGTACTCCAAAGGCATGGTGCAGCGGCTGGGCCTGGCGCAGGCGATCGTGAACGATCCGGCGCTGGTCATCCTCGATGAACCGATGTCGGGCCTCGACCCGATCGGCCGTCGCGAGGTGCGGGAACTGATCCTTGAATTGCGGGATGCCGGGCGGACCGTGTTGTTCAGTTCACACATCCTCTCCGACGCCGAGATGTTGTGCAGTCGCGTCGCGATCCTCAGTCGCGGCCGGCTTGTGGCCTCAGGCACCACGAGCGACCTCACCAGCGGCCAGACCCGCGGGTGGGAAATCACCGCCGCGCAACTCACACCAGCAGCCGTTGCCGCGTTGCAGCCGAAGACGATCAAGGCGGTGCGGATCACGCATGGACGGTACACGTTTGAACTCAGCGCCGAGCAACGCCCGGAACCCGTCGTCGCCGAGCTGGCCGCGTGTGGCGCCACGCTGGAATCGGTGACGCCGTTGCGCGCGACACTCGAAGACGTGTTTGTGGAGCGCGTGTCATGACGCGCGTCCGTCTGGTCGCCTGGCACGTATTCAAGGAGAGCGTACGCGATCGCGTGCTCTTTGCGATTGGCGGCTTCGCGATCGTGCTGGTCGTGGCGTCGGTGTTGATCGGGCAGATCACGGCGGGGCAGGACGTCCGGAGCATCAAGAACCTCGGGCTCGCGACCGTGGAGTTGTCGGGCGTGTTGATGGCGGTGTTCATCGGCGTCGGACTGGTGGCGCGCGAGATCGAACGTCGCAGCATTTACAGCCTGCTGGCCAAGCCCCTCCGCCGCTGGGAGTTCATTATCGGCAAGTACCTCGGTCTGGTGGGCACGCTGATGGTCAATGTGGCCTGCATGTCGGTCGCGTTGTTTCTTGTGCTGGTCTGGTTCCAGATGACGAGTCCTGAGTCGGTGGTGAAAGGCTGGGTCGTGCCGACCGTGGATCCCGGACTGCTCAAGGCGATCGTGTTGATCGCGGCGGAGTTGTGGCTGCTGACGGCGGTGGCGTTGCTGGTCTCGACGTTCTCGTCGAGTGGCGTGATGTCCGCGGTGCTGACGCTGGGCGTGTGGGTGGTCGGGTTGCTCAGCGAGGACCTGCGCGGATTCACCGCCGTCACGAGTGCGCCGGCGATCGTCTGGCTGGTGCAGACGGTGGGCGCGATTGTGCCGGCGTTCTCTACCTTCGATATCAAGGCGGAGGTCGTGAACGGCCGGCCGCCGATTGCGTGGGGGTATGTGGGGCTCACCGCGGCGTATGCCGTGACGTATGCCGCCGCCCTTGTTGGCGCGGCGGTCGGAGTGTTTTCGCGGCGGGAGTTCACGTGATCCTCCTCCGTCGGCTGCTCGTCGCGCTTGTGGTGGTGGCGGTGGTTCTCGTGGCCGGCCGTGTGCTTGACGCCCGCGATCGGCGGTATCCGCAGTCGGATGCCGAGACCCGTGTGTTGTATCTGACGTCCGGCGACACGATTGGCCGGCTCGCGCTGGGCTTTGATGCCGCGCTGGCGGATGTCTACTGGATTCGCGCGGTGCAGCACTACGGACGCGATCGCAGAATGCCGCGGTATGCCGGACGATACGAGTTGCTGGCGCCGCTGGTGGACATCACGACGACCCTCGATCCGCACTTCACCACGGCGTATGTCTTCGGCGCGATCTTCCTTGCGGAGCCGCTGCCCAACGGTCCCGATCAGTTTGACGAGGCCGTGGCGCTGCTTGAGAAGGGGCTGCGCGCGGAGCCGGATGCCTGGCGCTACGCGCAGTACCTCGGATTCCTCCACTTCTGGCATCGCGACGATCGGCAGGCGGCCGCCAGGGAGTTTGAGCGCGCGGCGTCGATTCCCGGCGCGCCGGTGTGGTTGAAACCGCTGGCGGCGCAGATGTTTGTGGAAGGCGGCGATCGCCAGGCCGCACGCACGCTGCTGGAGTCGCTCGCGTTGTCCGAGGAGTCGTGGATCCGCGACCTTGCCGGCAGGCGTCTTCGCGAGTTGGGACCGTCGTGACACCGACGGAGATCGTGATCGTCGGCGTGTTCGGTCTGATGATCGGCAGCTTCCTGAACGTCTGCATCGCGCGGTTGCCGAAGGGCGGATCGCTCATGACGCCGGCCTCCACATGTCCCTCGTGCGGCCGGCTCATCCAGTGGTGCGACAACATCCCGGTCGTGAGCTACGTGCTGCTGCGAGGGAAGTGCCGCCAGTGCGCGGCGCCGATCAGCGTGCGCTATCCCCTCGTCGAGGCCGCGACGGCGGCGCTGTTTGTGGTGCAGGCGCTGATGGAGCCGGTGCCAGGCGTGGCGCTCGCCTCGCGCCTCGTCTTCACCGCACTGCTGGTCGCGCTCGCCGTCACCGACCTTGAGACGTTCCGCCTCCCGAATGCCCTGACCTTTGGTGGCCTGGCCATCGGGCTCGCCCTGTCATGGTTCACGCCGCCGGGAATTACTGACGCGCTGCTCGGCGCCGCGCTGGGAGCGGGCGTGCTGCTGGCGATTCGGTGGGGATGGCTTCGCGCGACCGGCACCGACGCGATGGGGCTGGGCGACGTAAAGATGCTGGCGATGATCGGTGCGTTCCTCGGATGGCAGCAGATCTTCCTGGTGCTGCTGCTGTCAACGTTTGCCGGCGCGCTGATCGGCATCGCGGTCACGATGGCCGGACGTGGTTCGATGCGCACCAAGCTGCCCTTCGGCGTGTTCCTCGCGATCGCCGCCTTTGTCGCTTCCCTCTGCGGCCAGGCAATTCTCGACTGGTATCTCGGACTCCTCGTCATCTGACCGCGGACCGCGGACTGTCGTTTTGTGACAGGTTCGTATGGCCGCGAGTCGCAGAATCTGCCAGGAGCCGTCAAGGAGGGCCTGATTTTCGGGCCTCTTGTTGGCCCCGGTGTTGCAAGTCTGTAATGCCGTGAGGCGACATTCGGACAACGGATACACGCTCGTCGAGGTGCTGATAGCGACCGCTGTGGCGTCGATGGTGCTGGCCACGGCTGCGGGCCTGCTGGTCGCAAGTGCCCGCGTCGTTGCCGAAAGCGACGCGGAGACGACCGCGACGTGGATCGCGGTCAGTCATCTGGAGGCCTGGCGGGCATCGGCGACACCCGCCGTGGAGACCCGCTCCCGAGAACACGGTCGGTTCGATCTGCATCTGCGTGCTGAGCAGGATGCGGTGGAGCCGGCACTCTGGCACGTCCGAGTCTCGGTGACCGGCATGGGCCTGCGTGTTCCCGTCCTCCTGCAGACACTGACGACCCGGGAGGCGCCGTGACGGACCGCACCACTGGGCACTCGATTGTCGAGGTGTTGATCTCGATGACGCTGGGGCTGCTGGTCACCGCCGCCCTTGTGCTGTTGGTGGTTGAGACGACGAGGCTGGCGTTGGCGCAGTCGGATCGCTTCGAACTGCAGCAACGTGCACGGGTGGCGCTTGATCTGATGACGCGCGACCTCCGCATTGCCGGAGCGGGTGTGGATCGCGGGCCGGCCACCGGCGCGCTGGCCCACCAGTTTCCGGCCGTGTGGGCGCGGCGGATTGGGCGCGGCGGGGATGCGCCGACGGTTGCGCGGACTTCGGCGTTCACCGTGGTGGCTGTGCCCGACACGCTCGCGCAGACCACGAGCCTCGACACGGTGATGTCCACCTCGACGGCCATCACGGTTCACGCTGCGGCGCACTGCACGGCCGCGCGGCCCGCGTGCGGGTTTGCCGCGGGGACCACGTTTGGCGTGTTTGATGACGCCGGTGCGTTGTCGATCTGGTCGACGGATCGGGTGAGTGGCCAGGCGCTCAGCGTGCGGCCGGTGGCGGTGGCAGCGACTCCCATCGACGCGGATGCGGTGGTCGCGGAGGTGCTTGTTCGCGGCTATGTGCACGATCCCGCCACACGCCAGCTCAGGTACTTCGATGGGGAGGCGCCGCATCAGCCGCTGATCGACGGCGTGGATCAGATGGTGATCCGTTACTTCGATGCGGCCGGCGAAGTGCCGGTCGCGATCTTCAGTGATGGGCCGTGGCTCGGCAGCGGCGAGACCCTGTTCGACGTGGACCTGCTGCGTGTGCGTCGCGTCCGTATCGAACTGATCCTCAGGGCGGGCCGGGCGGAATTCCGCGCGGTGGCTGAGGTGTCGCCACGCAGTCTGGGGCGGCGGTCATGATGCATGTGGTCATGGCCCTCGGGATGCTCGCGACTTCCGTGGCGGCGGGACTCGCGCTGGCCGCTCAGACGGAACGACAGATTGCCGCGACCTATCGGCACACGGCGCAGCTGGGATACCTGCTCGACGGCAGCGCCGAGCGGGTGGTGACAACGCTTGAGGCGCGCGAGGTGTGGGAGGATGTGCCCGGCAGTCTGACCGTCGGGGATGTGCGGATCACCGCCGAGCGGGACGCGCGGACCCAGGCACTCAATCAGAGTCTGGCTGCGCGATTCCCGATGGGCGCGGATACCCCTCGTTGGCGGCTGGTGGCCACATCGGACGAAGACGATGTCGCCGTGTCAGTGTGGGTCGCAGACGATCCTGCGGATCGCGACGGCAACCACGGGGCCGACAGCAACGGCCTGCTGGTGGTCAGGGCCGAAGCCCGCGGAGTGCGTGGGGCGCTTCGGGCGGTTGAGGTGCATGTGGCCCGCTCAGGGGCCGGGACGCGACGATTGTCGTGGCGGGAGGTCTGGTGATGGTGGCAGCGTTGTTGATGCTGGTGGTGGTCGTCTGGAACGCGCCTCCGGCGGTCACCATTCCTCTCCCTGAGGTGCCCCTCCCCTCACTGCGCCCGGCTATGCCGGGCGCTCAACCCCGTATCTCAAGGTCGCTGGCATCCTGTGGAACCCCATGATCCCCATGGTGAGTTCCCACAGAAGCTCCGCGCCTCCGTGCCTCCTGTGAATGAGCGATCTCAGCGCAAACCAATCGACCTGAGCGCGGCGGTCAGTTCCTTGCGGGTGATGTCGGTGGCGATACGGGTGGCGCCGATCTGCGTCGGGAGCACGAAGTGCAGGGTGCCGGCCGCGACTTTTTTGTCGAGCAGGATGGCGTCGAGGGCCTCGGACACTTTCAGGTCGGTGGTCGCCGGCAACGGCCCCATGTGGGTGATGACGTCGCGCAGCGCCTCCAGATCGGCGGCAGGGAATTCCCCGCGTGTGTGTGACAGGGTCGCCGCCGCCAGCATGCCGAACCCGACGGCTTCGCCGTGGCGGAATCGGCGGTACTTGGTGATGGCCTCGAGCGCGTGCCCCACCGTGTGGCCAAAATTCAGGATGCGCCGCTGGCCGTGCTCGTGTTCGTCCGCCATGACGACCTCGGCTTTGATCCGGCAGCACTCGCCGATGAGTGGTGTCAGCACAGCCTCGTCCCGCGCAACGATCGCCGTCAGCGATCCCGTGAGGTGATCGAACAGTGACCGCGAGGCGATGACGCCGTACTTGATCGCTTCGTACAGGCCGGCCCGGAATTCCCGGCGGGGCAGGGGGGAGAGGACCGCCGGGTCGCAGACCACGAGCGAGGGCGCATGGAAGGCGCCGACCAGATTCTTGCCGGCAGCCAGATTGACGCCGGTCTTGCCGCCAATGGCGCTGTCCACCTGCGCCAGCAGCGTCGTGGGCACCTGCACAACGCGCAGGCCACGCAGGTAGGTGGCCGCCGCGAACCCGGCCGCATCGCCGACGACACCGCCTCCCACCGCGATGACCACCGTGGACCGTTCGGCTTTGCGGGCGACGAACCCTTCGTAGAGTTTGGCCACCGTGGCGAGGGCCTTGGCGCGTTCCCCATCAGGGATCAGGAGCGGCGGGTGACCACCGAGTACCGGGCCGAGGGCCGGGCCGTGGGCCCGCCAGACCGGGGGACAGGACACCACGACCGTGTCAGACACGAGTCGGTGTTCCGCCAGCAGCGTGTCGAGCCGGCCGAGGAGGCCGGACCCCACCAGCACCGAGTAGCGTCCAGCCGCGTGTGTGACGTCGATGTGTGTAGGTGCCATTGCCGACCGGGTTAGGATAACAGGCTGGAGAGTATCGCTTTGTCCGACAAGAAAGACGCCTTCGTTACTGAAATCACTCCGCGCTCGGAAGACTTCTCGCGATGGTACCTGGATGTGGTGCGCCGCGCCGAACTGGCCGACTATTCGCCGGTCAAGGGCTGCATGGTGATCCGTCCGTACGGCTACGCCATCTGGGAACACATCCAGCGCATGCTCGATGCGCGCTTCAAGGCCACCGGCCACGTCAACGCGTACTTCCCGCTCTTCATTCCCGAAGGGCTGATCATGAAGGAGAAGGACCACGTCGAGGGGTTTGCCCCGCAGGTGGCCTGGGTCACGCGCGGAGGCGATGAGGCGTTGGAAGAGCGACTGATTGTGCGCCCGACCTCCGAGGTCATCATCGGCACGATGTACGCCAAGTGGGTGAAATCGTGGCGCGACCTGCCGATTCTGATCAATCAGTGGGCGAACGTCGTGCGGTGGGAAAAGGTCACCCGGCCGTTCCTGCGTACGACGGAGTTCCTCTGGCAGGAGGGGCACACGGCGCACGAAACGGCGGAGGAAGCTGAAGACGAAACGCTGAAGATCCTCGCGCTCTACAAGGAATTTGCCGAACACGAGCTCGCGATGCCGGTCGTCGATGGTGTCAAGAGCGAAAGCGAGAAGTTTGCCGGCGCCTCGCGCACATATTCGATCGAGGCGCTGATGGGGGACGGCCGCGCGCTGCAGGCCGGCACCTCCCACAACCTCGGGCAGAACTTCGCGAAGGCGTTCGAGATCCAGTTTCAGGGGCGCGACAAGTCGATGCAGCACGCATGGACAACGTCGTGGGGAGTGTCCACGCGTCTCATCGGCGGCGTGATCATGACGCACGGCGATGACAGCGGTCTCGTGCTGCCGCCGGCCGTGGCGCCGCATCAGGTCGTGATCATTCCGATTCCGCGGGGCAACTGGAAAGAGACGGTGCTGCCGACCTGTGAGGCGATTCGCGACGAACTGACCGCCGCCGGTGTGCGCGTGAAACTCGACGACTCCGAGGAGAACTCGCCCGGCTGGAAGTACGCCGAGTGGGAGTTGCGCGGTGTGCCGCTCCGTCTTGAAATTGGTCCGAAGGACATCGAGAAGGGCACCGTGTTCTCGGCTCGACGCGACACGCGTGAAAAGGCGGCGCTGCCGATGGCCGACCTCACGACGACCGTCAAGACGCTGCTGCAGACGATTCAGGACAATCTGCTGGCGCGCGCGCGGGCGTATCGAGAGGAACACACCACGGACGTCTCGACCTGGGCTGAATTCACGGCGGCGATGGAAGGCCGTCCAGGGTTCCTCATCGCGAGCTGGTGCGGCAGCGCGGCGTGTGAGGCCACCATCAAGGCCGAGACGCAGGCCACGCTCCGGAACATCCCCATGAATTCGCCACGCGTGGACGGCACGTGCATCAAGTGCAACGGTGCATCAACCGTGAAGGCGTGGTTCGCGAAGGCCTATTGAGCACGGAGGCCCGCACCTGGCGTGTGCTCAACATCGAGATGCGTCTCGATGAACCTGAGAGTCAGCTGCGGGATCGGGCGGCGCGCGCCGCGGGGATCGATCCGGGACGTGTGCGTGGATGCCGTATCGCGCGACGATCGGTCGATGCGCGCAGACACGGCAAGGAGCGCCGCCTCCGGTTCATTGTCCACGCCGACCTGGTGATTGATGACGGCTACCGGGGTGAGCGTTTTGACGCCGCCGTGCGCGCGGGCAAGGTCGTGGAGGCGCCGCGTGCCGAGCGCTTCGAAGTCGCCGGGGCCCTCGCGGCAGGGAAGCGGGCCGTCGTCGTCGGCTCCGGGCCGGCCGGGCTGTACGCCGCGCTTGTGCTCGGGCTCAACGGTGTGGCCGTCGATCTGATTGACCGCGGCGCCGAGCTGAAAACACGAGGCAAGGACGTGGTGCGGTTTCATCGCACCCGCGTGCCAAACCCCGAGTCCAACCTGTTGTTTGGCGAAGGCGGCGCCGGCACGTATTCCGACGGCAAACTCTATACACGCGTCGATGACCCGCTGGAGGTGCCCTGCCTTGAGATGCTGGTTGCGTGTGGCGCCCCGCCGGACATCGTCTACGATTCGCGCGCGCATATCGGCACCGACAAGCTGCACAAGATCCTGCCGGTGCTGCGTGGGCGGATGGAGGCGCTTGGCGTGCGGTTCCACTGGAACACGCGGCTGGATGGCCTCGTGCTTGATGGCGGATCACCCCAACGGGTGCGGGCGGTGCGGACTTCGTCGGGCGACATCCCCTGCGATGCGGTATTTCTTGCGGTCGGACACTCCGCGCGCGACAGCATCAGGCTTCTGCACGCGCAGGGCGTACGCGTCGAGGCGAAGCCGTTCCAGTTGGGCGTGCGCATCGAGCATCCGCAGGAACTGATCACGCGCGGGCGATATGGGACGGGACCGGAGGCCGCGCGCCTCGGACCCGCGTCCTACAACCTCATCTGCAAGGCCGAGGGCGGTGTCCCGGCCAGTTTCTCGTTCTGCATGTGCCCTGGAGGCACGATCGTCTCCAGCACCAACATCGCCGGGTTGTTGTGCACCAACGGCATGAGCAACTCGACCCACTCCTCTCGGTGGGCGAATGCGGCGCTGGTCACGACGTTTGGTCCCGCGGAGTACGGTCCGGGTCCGTTTGCCGGTGTCGAGTTTCAGGAAGCCCTGGAGCGGACGTTTTTCGAAGCCGGTGGCGGCGACTACACCGCGCCCGCGCAGACGGCCGATGACTTTGTTGCCGGCCGCCTGTCGGCAGCCACGCGTCACTCGAGTTATACCTTCGGCACGACGCCAGGCCGGATCGACCAACTGCTGCCGCGCCTCGCCCGTGTCGCGATCGCGCGCGCCTTGCTCAAGTACGACCAGCAGATTTCCGGATTCAAGTCAGCAGAAGGACTACTCGTCGGTCTGGAGTCGCGCAGTTCAGGTCCGATTCGGCTGCCGCGCGATCGCGAGACGGCCATTGCCGACGGCTTCGCGAATCTGTTCCCGATGGGCGAGGGCGCCGGCAGCGCCGGCGGCATCATGAGCGCCGCCATCGACGGTGCCCGCTGCGCGTTGCATTACGTACGGGACGGTACGTAGGGCCCGCTGAACTGCAGCGGGCCTTCCTGGCGCGCTCAAGTTCAGCGCGCCCTACGTGCTACCGTGTCGCGGTCGCGACCAGCAGACCGGCCGTTGGCCACTTTTCGAGGATCTTCTTGAGGGTTGGGTGCCGGCGGGTGATGCCCTCGCGCGTGACAATCGACCTGAACGCGTCCACCAGGTGGTCGCGCCACCAACGGTCGTCCGCTGGTGTGTCCACCCAGGCTTTGGCGAGCGGCGTGAGGCAGCCGAGGTCGCCGATGACGGCCGTCGCTGACAGGAACCCGACCGGCAGCGGTCCCGTCGCCTGTTCCAGGGTTTCGCGAAGGTCGTAGAGCGCCAGGCGGCTGTTGCGTGCGGCGAGCTGCTGGTGCACGGCTCCTCGCACTCCGGCCCATCGAGCCCGGTCGTCGGGAGACGACGAGGCGCGTTCCCTGACCCGGATGGCCTCCACCGCCTTCTTCAGCGTCATCAGCGTCGCCCGTTCGCCATCGTCGCGTACGACCGCACCGGCGACGTCCGGATCGCCCGGCAGGCCCTGGGCGACGAGCGCCTCGAGGGACTCGACGGCGCCGGCCTGACGCCGCGTGACGCGGGCGACCACCCGGGAGGCCGGGTCCTTCGCCAGTGCTTCATACAACGGCTTCAACAGGCGTTCCGGCTGGCCGTCCAGCGCGGTCAAGGCGGCGAGGCGCCTGGTGGTCGGCGTCCCGGCATCCACCACGATCGAGGCGAGGCGTTCGAATGCCCGCGTGGCGCGCGCGTCCTTGCCGGTCGCGACCCGGCCCAGCAGGTCGATAGCCGCGACTGCCAGCGTGTCCGGGCCTGGTTCCGTCGCCAGTGTGTGGGCCACGGTGGTCGCGCGCAGGTCACCGATGGAGTCGAGCGCCTCAAGGGCCACCACTCTGACGCTGGTGTCGCGGGCACTGTCTGAGGCGACGGCCAGCAGGGCAGTGGTCGCCCTGGACCCAATGACGGCGAGCCGGGCTCCGGCCAGATCGCGGCGGAGCGCATCACCGGAGGTCAGTTCCTCGATCAGGCGCGCAATGTCGGCGGCGGCGGATTTCGTGATGGCCATAAGAAAAAGGGCCGGGACGCCTATGCGCCCCGGCCCTCAGAATGTCGGCTCGGCTGCGAACTTACTGCAGTCGCACCGTGAGCGCGGCGCGGCGGTTCATGCGGCGCGTCTCTTCGCGGGAGTTGTCAAACTTCGGCCGCTCTTCGCCGTAGCTGACCACGGTCAGGCGGTCGGGATTGATCCCGCGCGAGTTCAGGTACTCGCGGACGGCCGTCGCGCGCCGTTCGCCGAGCGCCAGGTTGTATTCCGCCGTGCCGATGTTGCACGTGTGGCCTTCAATCTGGAGACGCAGCGTGGAGTTGGCCTGCATGGCGGTGACGGCTTCGTCGAGCACGCGCAGCGCGTCGGCGCGCAGCGTGTATCGGTCGAAGTCGAAGTGGACGTCTTCGAACACGAATGACTTCACCGTCGGCTGCACGACCTGAATGTTGACCGAGGCGGTGGCGCTGGCGCCGCGGCTGTCAGTCACCGTCACGGTGACGGGCACGGTGCCCGGCGTGTTCGGCGCCGTCCAGGGCGTCTGCCTGTTGGTCGCGCTCGTGAACGATCCGGTGTTCGCCGACCAGCGGTAGGTGAGGGGGTCGCCATCCGGGTCCTGCGCGTCGGCCGTCACGGTCGAGACACGACCGATTTCGACGGTGCACGGGTCACACGCGGCCGTCACGGTGGGCGGACGATTCGCCGACGGTGTCGGTGGCGTGGGTGGTGGCGGTGGAGGCGGCGGTGGGGCCGGGGCCACGTACTTGCGGGCACCCGGGTGGTACCCAATCCGCACCTGGAGACCGGCGCGGTCCCCGATGCCGCTTCCAAACACCGGGCACGTGCCCGAGGCGCAGAAGACCGCGTCCGCGCGCTTGTCGAGCGTGCCGGACCAGTGCACGCCGCCGCCGAGGAAGAACCCGTTGGCGTGCTGGTAGGTCAGACCGAGCGCGGCATAGAGCGGACTGCTGATCCGCGTGGTGGTCGGCGCGATCGAACCGTCGATGCCCCGGAAGTTCGCCGGTGCCGTGATCTCGTTGTCGAGATACTTCTCGCCGTGCAGTTCCGCCGTGACGCGGATGGGCGATCCGGTCGGGAACGCCATGCCGGCGCCCCAACGGATGCCATTCGACAGCGTGAACCCATCCGGATTGCCGCGGACCATCATGCCGCCGAAGCCCGACAGTTCCACGACGCGGAGGTTCTTCGAGAGAATCGCATCCGCCCAGAAGTCGGTCTTGCCGGTCGACGCGCCGAGCGCATCGTCGCCGGTGGCGATCTTGACACCGCCGCGCAGCGCGAACGCCGCGGACTTCTGGTCGGCCTCCGAGAGCAGGTTGATTTTCGCGCCGAGACGAAGGTCGCCCGGGCGGTTGCCGATCCAGCCCTGCGTCACCAACGGATATTCGTTGACGATGCCGCCGTTCGCGCCCGGCGTGGACTGGGTCGAGGTGAAGAAGATCGGCCGCGTGTCGCGGTCGATCCGGGTCATCACTTCAAAGCTGCCGAACAACTCGACCCGGTTGCCCAGGCCGACGGCGAACGTGGCCGGGACGTTGGTCACGTCGGTGAACCCCTGTCCGAAGTCCGCGTTCTTCCGGAACAGACTGACGGACCACTTCCGGTTACCCAGAATTTCGGCCGTCGGGACAAACCAGAAGCCGGTATCACCGGTGACGGTTGTAGTGGCCGGTCGCGTCTCTGCCTGCGGCGGTTCCGCCGTCTGGCCGAAGGCCGGCATTGCGCTGGCGAGCAGCGCGCACATGACACTCGCCCTAAAGAGTCGTTTCATGCCTCCAATGGTACACCCGAAACCGTCCAAGTCAATGATTTCAGGCGGGTTCCGGGGTCCAAAGGTATCCCCTGCGGTATACTGAGGCCGACGAATTTTCCCTTGGAGAAGGTGCCTTATGTTTCCCTCGCTCGGCATGGGCGAACTGCTAATCATCGGTGTGGTGGCCCTCATCGTGTTCGGGCCGCGCAAATTGCCGGAGCTTGGCCGTTCGCTGGGCAAGACGCTGCAGGAGTTTCGACGCGCGTCGAATGAGCTGAAGCACACACTCGACGAAGAGATTTCGCTCGAGGAACGGAATGCGGAGCGCGCGAAGCAGGCCGCTGTTGTGCCGGCCGTGACGGAGCCGGCTCCCACCGATCCCGCCGCGATTGAGTCGCCGGCGGCAACCGAGACGGCGGCTCCCGAGACGATCGCCCGCGGGCAGCACTGATCCGTGTCTGAGCAGGACGACGACCTCGCGCCGGACACCCCCGGCCGGATGAGTTTTCTCGATCACCTCGACGAACTGCGTCGACGGATTGTCTATGCCGTCTACTCGGTGCTGGCCGCGCTGGTGGTGGCCTTCATCTTCATCCAGGACATTCTGGCGTTTGTCACGAACGCGATGCTCGCGGCGACGCCGTCCGGCAAGTTGCTCGGCACCGGCTCGCTCGATCCGATCATGGTGATCTTCAAGCCGGGCCTCCTGGTGGCGATCATCATTGCGTCTCCGCTCATCCTGCTGCAGGTCTGGTATTTCATCGCGCCTGGCTTGTACGCAAAAGAGAAACGGCTGGCGATTCCGTTTGTGCTGAGCGCGACGCTGCTGTTCCTGACCGGCGCGTGGTTCGGCCACGATCTGGCGTTCCCGGTGACCTGGGGCATGATGGCCGCCATTGTTCCCGGATTCATGGACTGGATGCCCACGTGGAACGACGCGTTTGGGCTCTACCTGCGCATCGTGTTGGGGATGGGAGTCATCTTCCAGATGCCGGTCCTGGTGTTCGTCCTCGCGCGCTTCGGACTGGTCACGCCGAAGTTCCTGATCAAGAACATCAAGTACGCGATTCTGATCATCTTTGTCGTGGCCGCGGTGGCGAGTCCCGGCCAGGATCCCGCCTCCCAGCTTCTGTTTGCCGCTCCCATGCTGGTGCTCTATCTCATCAGCATCGGCGTGGCTTGGGTGTTCCAGAAGAAGAAGCCTGTCGAGGAGTAATATCTCACCATGCGCCATTCAAGCGTTCCCGTTGCGGCTGTTGTTGTTGTCGTCGCCGCCCTGGCGGGCGGGATGCTCGGCCACCGTGTCGGAGCGTCGCCGAGTCAGACCACTGACTGGAGCCGCCTGTTTGCCGTGGCGTTGGCGACCGTCGAAAAGGAGTACGTCGAGGAACTCGACACCGAGGATCTGGTCTACGGCGCGGTCGACGGGATGTTGCGCACGCTGGATCCGCATTCAAGCTTTTTTGATCCGCGCCAGTACGCCCAATTGCGCGAACGGCAGGAAGGCACCTACTACGGCCTTGGTCTGAGCATCGTCGTGGTCAACGGCGACATTACGGTCACCAATCTGTTTGAAGGCTCGCCGGCGTACCGGTCGGGCATTCGCCGCGGCGACGTCATCGCCGTCATCAAGGGCGAGTCCGCGAAAGGCTGGACGTCCGATCAGGCCGTCAGGGAACTGCGCGGACCGAAAGGGACGTCGGTCAGCATTTCGATCCGGCGCGCCGGCGTCGAGGCGCTGATCCCGCTGGAAGTGGATCGCGACGAAATCAACATCACCACCGTGCGCACGGCGTTCATGATTGCTCCGGGCACCGGCTATATCCGGCTGCAGGACTTCTCCGAGACGACTGATCGCGAAGTGGGCGAGGCGCTCAGGAAGCTGCGGGCCGACGGGTTGGAGCGGTTGGTGCTCGACCTGCGCGACAACCCCGGTGGCCCGCTCGATCAGGCGATCGCCGTCTCAAACCGGTTCCTGAAGCGCGGCCAGATGATCGTCTACACGCGTGGGCGTGTGCCGAATGCCGATGAAGACTATCCGGCGCTTGAAGATGGCGACACGAAGACGCCCCTGATTGTGCTGGTGAATCGCGCCTCGGCGAGCGCGTCGGAGATTGTGGCCGGCGCGGTGCAGGATCACGATCGCGGGCTGGTAGTGGGTGAGGCGACATTCGGCAAGGCTCTGGTGCAGTCGGTGTATCGCATCAACAACGGCGCCGGACTGGCCCTGACGACCGGCCGCTACTACACGCCGAGCGGCCGCATGATTCAGCGGCCGTGGGATGGCACGTTCGACGAGTACCTGACCTACGCGCAGCGCGACCAGCAGGCGACGCGGGACCACTCCGCTGATCAGCTGAAGTACACCGACAGCGGGCGCAAGGTGTACAGCGGCGGCGGCATTGAACCGGATCACTTTCTGGCGGGGCCCGTTGAAGGGTTCAACCCGACGCGGTTTTCGCGGCAGTTGCTGACGCGTGGGTATTTTGTCGGCTTTGCCGAGCGGTTCACGGCGGAAGGCGACAAGCGGCCGGCGTCGGCCTCGGCGGCCAGCCATCGTGTGGCGCGTGGCTGGATGGTCACCGACGCGATGCTCAAGGAATTTGCGGCGTATCTCGCCGACCAGCGCGTGCGCGTGGACGAGGCGGCGCTCGCCGCCGACGCCACGTTCCTGCGCGCCATGATTAAATACGAGGTCGATCTCGACCTCTTCGGCGTGGACGAAGCCCGCCGCCATCTCACGCGGGTCGATCCGCAGGCGCAGTTCGCCCTGCAGTTCTTCCAGCAGGCCCAGCACCTGCTTACGCCGGCCCGCAAGCCTGACTGATATACATGCGACTTTCGAGACTGCACATCAACGGATTCAAGAGTTTTCCCGACCGCGCCGAGTTGTCGTTCGACGACGGCGTGACGGCCATCGTCGGGCCCAACGGCTGCGGCAAGAGCAACGTGGTGGACGCCATTACCTGGGTGCTGGGTGAGCAGAGCGCGAAGAGCCTGCGCGGCGAGCGGATGGAAGACATCATCTTCAACGGCAGCGATGCGCGGAAGCCGACGCAGTCCGCCGAAGTCCGGCTGCGGCTGGCCAACGTCGCGCAGGTTGGCATGACCGTGCCTGTCGAACCGGGTCTGGAGATCGTGGATCTCGACCCGGCCGTGCCCCCGGCTGAGGGGGAGAACGGCCAACTGCCGCTGGTGACCCGGGATGTCGAGATCGGCCGCCGCCTGTATCGATCGGGCGAGAGTGAATACCTGATTGACGGCGAAGTGTGCCGGCTGCGGGATGTGCACGACCTGCTGATGGACTCCGGGCTGGGCGTCAAGGCCTACGCCGTGATCGAACAGGGCAAAATCGGGCAGATCCTGTCGTCGCGGCCGGCGGAACGTCGGTCGCTCATCGAAGAAGCCGCGGGCGTCACGAAGTACAAGGCGCGTCGCCGGTCCGCCGAGCTGAAGCTCGAAGCCGCGCAGCAGAACCTGACGCGCGTGGACGACATCATTTTTGAAGTGGAGAAGCAGCGGGGCGCCCTGAAACGGCAGGCCGCCAAAGCCCGGCGCTACAAGCGGCTCCGTGAGGAATTGCGCCGCTGGGACCAGGTGCAGTTTGCGAAGCGGCACGAGTCGCTCGCGCGCGACATCGCCTCGGCTGACACGAGGCTCGAGGAAGCGCGTGTACGCGAAGCCGCAGCGGCTGCGCATGTGGCCGAACTGGAGACGGCGCTCGAAACCCTGCGGATTCAGCTGACGGAAGCGGAGCGGGCCGCGACGGAGACGCGCGAACAGGCGCACCAGCGCGAACTCGGCATCGGCCGTCATCAGCAGCAGGTCGCGTTCGACAAACAGCAGGTTCAGGAACTCGGACAGCGCCTCGAGCAGTTGACGACGGAAGCGACCGACCTGGACGCGCGCCTGGTCCCGGCGCGGGAGGCCATCGCCGCCCAGCGCGAGGCCATCAGCAAGGCGACCGCCACCTTGACCGAGGCGCAGGACCGCGTCGCCGCGTGTGAAGAGGAGTATCAGCGCGCCCAGACCGCCGTGCAGGGCGTGGAGCACGACGCCGACCAGACGCGGGCTGCCGTGATGGCGTCGGCGACAACGTTGTCGGCATTGCGACAGGCGCGTGACAACGCGGCCGCTGCGCGTGATCGCGTGGCGCAGGAACGCACCCGCTTCGAAGTGGAACTGCGCGACCTGCAGCAGGAATCCGAGCGCGCGACACGCGATCGCGAGGAGGTCACGGCGGCGCTGGCCCGGGCGCGTGAGGTCGTCGCCGAGGCGATCACGGATCGCGCGGCCGCTGAAGCCGCACTGGTGGCGGCCCGCTCGGAGCGCGAGCGGTTGTCGCGCCAGTTGAGCCAGACGCATCGGGATCTGGCGGGCCTGGAAGCGCGGCTCCGGTCGCTCGAAGACATCGAACGCAAACGCTCGACGTTTGGTGACGCGGCGCGATTCCTCCTGGCCGAGGCGCCGGAAACCGTGGGACAACACGGCGCGTTCGCCGACTACGTGCAGGTCGAGCCGTCGTTTGAGCGGGCGGTCGACGCACTGCTGGGCGATCTCCTGCAGCACGTGGTGGTGGATCGCCCCGCACAGGTGCATCAGGCGCTGGCCAGGCTCAACGAACGCCAGGCCGGGCGCTGCGGATTCCTCGTGCTGGACGACACACGGTCCACGGCTCCGCGCACCGTCGTCGAGACGCCCGCCGGCGCCCGTGCGCTGAGGGACGTCGCTCGTGCGACGGGTCCGTACGCCGATCTGGTTGCACGTGTACTGCCCGATGCGTGGATTGCCGAGTCCTTCGAGGCGGCTCGCGCCCTGGCGGCACAGTTCAATGTGCCCGTGTCCACACGCGCCGGCGAAGTCTTTCATGGCGCCGGCCTCGTCGAAGGTGGTGTCAGCGGCGGTTCACACGGCATCCTTGAAACCCGCGCAGAGGCACAGACCCTGCGTGCTCAGGTAACCGAGACCGAAAAGCAGGCGCATCAGCTCGCCACCGACGTGACGTCGATCGACTTCGCCATTCTCAACGGGGAATCGGACGTCACGGCGAAGCGCGCGGCCCAGCACGATCAGGAAAAAGCCATCGTGGGCTTCGAAGCCCGCGTCAGCCGCGCCGCGGACGAAGTCACGCGCGTGGCGCGCCGCATTGAACTCGTGTCTACCGAGCGGCGGCGCAGCGAGGAAGAGGAAGCCGCAGCGGAACGGCGGCGCGATGAGGCGTTGCTGGCCATTGTGGCGCACGAGAGTGGACAACTGGAGGCCGAGCAGTCGCTCGGCGCCGTGCTTGCGCGGCTGCAGAGCGCACGCGGAGACGCGGAGACGCAGATGCGTCGCGTCAGCGATGCGCGCGCCGAGCAGATGGCCGTGGCCGAGCGGGTGTCGTCGCTGCAGGCTGAAGGCCGCCGCCTCGAAGAATCGCTGGCCGACGTCGAAGCCAGGCTGTCCGCCCGCCGTGCCGAGATGACGCGTGCGGAGGCTCGTCGCGAGGAACTCGGCCAGTCCATTGTGGACACCGAGCGCAAACTCGACGACGACGTGCGCGCCTTGAACGAGTTGCGTGAAAGCCTGCGTGGCCTCGACGAGACCGTCAACGAGGTCCGGGCGCAGTTCGGCGCGCGCGAGACCGAGATTCGCAGCGCCCGCCATGCGCTCGAAACCGTGCGGTCCGCAGTCATGCAGTCGGAGGTGGCTCGCGCGACCGCACACGCCGACCTGACGCATCTGGCCGCCGCCTGCCTGGAGGCCGTCAACGCGACGATCGACGAGGTCGTTGCGGAAGTGGCGCGCATGGAAGCCGCCGGAGAACTCGCGGCCCCGGGGCGCCGTCTGGCGGCCGCCAGCGCTGCGGAACCGGATGACGATGACGAGACACCCGCGGAAGCGTCGCTCGACGCTCAGGCCGACGCGCAGACCGAAGGTGAGAGTGACGCCTCGGCCGACGATGCCGGCGAAGAGCTGTCACCCGAAGCGGTGATCGCCAGCCTGCGCCAGAAGATCGAACGTCTCGGTCCCGTGAACATGATGGCCATCGACCAGTTCGACGAGCTCGAGACCCGCCATACGTTCCTGACCACGCAGCGGAAGGACCTGCTCGATTCGATCTCGCAGACGGCCGAAGCCATCAAGCGGATCGACGTGATCACCCGCGAACGGTTCGCGGAGGCCTTTGCGCAGATCAACGCCAACTTCGAAGTGACGTTCACCACGTTGTTTGGCGGCGGCAAGGCGGGCCTCGTGCTCATCGACCAGGAGAATCAGGTCGAAAGCGGCATCGACATCATCGCGCAGCCCCCGGGCAAGCGCCTGCAGAACGTGCAGCTGCTCTCGGGTGGCGAAAAGGCCATGACCGCCATGGCGCTGATGTTCGCCATCTTCAAGTTCCGGCCGAGCCCGTTCTGTCTGCTCGACGAAATCGACGCGCCGCTCGACGATGCGAACATCGGACGATTTGTCGAAATGTTGCAGGGGATGCAGTCGCACACGCAGTTCATCCTCATCACCCACAACCGCAAGACGATGGAGATCGCCGATCGGCTCTATGGCGTCACGATGGAAGAGCCGGGCGTGTCGAAGCTGATCTCCGTGCAGATGAATTGAACGAGTCCACCGCCACTCGCGTGCAACGACTCCGGCGCACGTCACAGGTCGTCGGCGTGCTCGTCGGAGTCGCCTGGCTGATCGTGGTCGTGACCACGCCTGTCGGCCGGTGGATGGCCGACCGCGTGCTCGTGGTTGCCGGTGGAGGGGAGACGCCGCCAGGCTGGGCGGCGGTCCTGCTGTACCTCAGTGCGCTTGTCGTGGTGTGGAAAGGCCTGGCGCTGCCGGCCGCAACGCTGGTGGCGGCGCGTGGTGAACGCCGCGTGCGGCGTCACGCCTCAACCGGGAGCGTCGTGTCGGCTGGGCTGCGGGACGTGTGGATCAGTGCGGCCGTGGCGGTGGCGCTCGGCGCGGTGACCTGGGCGCTGCTGGATGTGGCTGGGCCCTGGTGGTGGATGGTGGCCGGACTGCTCGGTGCGCCGGTTCTGGTGGGAGCGACGGCGCTTGCCGGTGTCACGGTGCGCGCCGGAGGACGGACGCCGGTCGCGCGTCCGGTGCTGGTGGAACGGCTGGCGCGTCTCACGGAGCAGGCGTGCGGGCGCCCTGTGCCGGTGCTGGAGTGGGCCGGCACCGCCGGCACGTCGGCGACGGCGCTGGTTACGGGCGTCGGCCAGTCCGGCGCCATCCTGCTCGGCCGAACGTTGGTCGAAGACTGGAGCGACGACGAGGTGGTTGTCGTGGTCGCGCACGAACTTGCGCATCACGTCCATCGGGATCTGTGGCGGAAGGCGGCGCTCGACGCGTGCCTGCTCGTCGCCGTTCTTGGTGCGGCGCATCTGGTGGCGACCTACGTCGGGCCTGGACTCGGTGTGGAGGGCCGACAGGACCTGCTGGTGTTGCCGATGATTGGACTCGCCACGTGGGTCGCCTGGTGGCTGCTGCGTCCCGTACGCCTGGCGCAGTCGAGGGCGCAGGAACGGCTTGCCGATCGGTATGCACTGGATGTCACGGGTGACCGGGAGGCGTTCCGGGCCGCGCTGCGACGGATGGCGGCGCACCACTTTGCGGAAGAACGACCGTCAACCCTGACGCAGATGTTCTTCCATCGTCATCCGACGGTGGATGAACGGCTCAGGGCCGCGGGGTCACAATGAGCGTGCCGACCATGCCGCGTTCCCGGCAATTGTCGTTGGTCAGGGAGCAGTGGAACTCGAAACGGCCGACCTTCTCGGCGCGGAACTCGAAGACGACGTCCTTGCCGGGTTCCACCCGCTTCTGAATCCGGTAGTCAGGCAGCGTGAAGCTGTGGGGAATGTCGGCCGATGTCAGGGTGATCCGCACCAGGTCGTCCTGACCGACGTGAATCTCGGGTTTGTCGGTGTCGGCGATTCTGAAGGCGTGCCGCACGGCGGTGACACCGATGTCGCGCCTGGTCTGTGCCGTGACGGCCACCGTCACGACGCACGCCAGCAGCAGAAGCCCCACAAGCGGCAGGCGGTGGGAGGTGGTGTGGTGGTGCGACATGGGCAGGCTCCTCGGACGTTTAGACGGTTCCCTGATTGTATCGGTCTGACGTCGGGGATGCGTTACGGAGGTGTGGGGTGAAACCGTGGGTTCGGCTCGGGGAAGGGCATGCGCCCGATGGCACGCGTCTGGCGCTGATGCGGCGCGACCAGGAGTTCGTGATTTCGGCCGATGGACGCCTCCTGATGTCGAGCCGGATGCACGGTTCCGAGGAGGCGCTGGCCACCCAGGGGTGTGCGCATCTGAACGCCATGCCACGTCCTCGGCCCGCAGGCCATCGGTCGTGACCGGCAGGCGCGGCTGCTCCGGTACCGCGGGCCCATGGACGATCGCGAGTGGACCAGCTACCACCCTGACGGGAAACGGATCTTCGAGGCCCAACGCTTCGCGAGACGTCCGTGGGGTATCAGGGATCGACCCTGATCGGGGACACGCAGTCATCGTCCGTGGCGCGGATCGGCAGCCACTGATGAAAGTCGGGGCCGGTGGCACCAACAAACATGATGGGCGTGACGGCCTCGGCGTCAAACAAGCCCTGTCCCCGCTGCGCCAGGCTGGCACGGAAGGCGGCAATGGCCGGGGAATCCATGACGACGAAATAGGCCTGCCGGGTCCGGCCCGGTTCGCTGATGCGGCGGTGCGCCAGGCACCTGGGCACGTGTGACACGGATTCGAGTCCGGCCTCACGGGCGGCTGCGAGAAGGTCGTCGGCCGTCATGACGCCAGCCAGACCACGGTCGAACTCGGCGTGCAGCACGATAGGGATGGACGCCGCCACCGGCGTGTTCATCGACTCCATCTTGCGCTGAAACAGCTGGCGAAAGAGACCTGCGACCAGCTCCTGGCTCGTACGGAGCGAGAGCAATGGTGCGCCAGGACCGTCAGCCGCCTCGATCACCAGCGTCCAGGGACCAAGGCGCGCCGGCTCCACCGTGTACGGCTCTGACAGTGACGTCTCAAGAGAGTAGATAAAGAGATAGCCGAGGCCGACGAGCACGACGGCGGCAATGGCGAGCTTGACGAACACATTCGAACGCTTCCGGCTGGGCATTGGCTGATGGTACGCCATCGTGTCAGCGGGCCGGCTCGAGTGCGACGAATGTGCTGTACAGTCCGGAGCCCCCGCCCCAGTCGGTGGGCGCCTCGGCCGTGAGTACGTTGACGGAATGCCGTGCGCCGGCCCCATCGACGAGTCCTCCGTAGGGCATGAATACGACGCCCGGCTGCACGCGATCACTCACCCGGCAGATTGCGTCGAGGGTGCCCTGCCCACTGCGGACGCGCACTAATTCGCCGTCGCTGACCCCATGCGCCCGCGCGTCGTCGGCATGCACGTCGATCGTGAGCGTGCCGGTGCGCCGCCGGTGACGATCGATGTGGGAATACCCGGAGTTGAGGAAATGCAGCGTCTTGCCGGTGATGAGTTGCAGGCCGGAGGCCGACGTGATGTCACCGGGTGCCGGCAGGGGATCGTGACCGGCGGCCGCCAACGCGTCGGAATACAGCTCCGCCTTGCCTGAGGGTGTCGGAAAGCCCCCCTCAGCGAACGGGCGCCAGTCATCCGGGCGGTTGAGCCGCACGTGACCTTCGGCCCACAGCCGCTCGTACGTGATGCCGTCGAGCCACGGGTGCCCGCTGGCGAGGGCGGCGCGAAGCATCGACTCGTCGCTCTCAAACAGCCACGGCTCCGTGCGCCCCAGCGCGGCCGCCAGCCGGCGGAACAACTCGGTGTTCGACACCGATTCCCCCTGCGGGGCAATGGCCGGCCGGTTCAGCGCGAGATGGAGATGGCCCCAGGCGGGGGAGAGGTCGAGATGTTCGATCTGACTGGTGGCCGGCAACACGTAATCGGCATACCGCGCCGTGTCGGTCACAAACAGGTCGTGCACCACAGTGAACAGGTCCGTGCGCGCCAGGCCACGGAGCACCTGTGATTGATTGGGCATCGATACGGCCGGGTTCGCGCCGTAGACAAGCAGCGCACGCACAGGCGGCGCCATGTCCGGATCACAGAGATCGCGACCAATGTCGCGCATGTTCAGTGTGCGCACACCGGGGGTGTCGTGCTGCGGCAGTTCAACGGCCGCCATGTCGAGGGCCGCGAAGTGGAGCGCGTGTGTCGATCGCGCCAGTCCTCCGCCGCGATGCCGCCACGCGCCCGACAGGACGGGCAGGCACGCGATGGTGCGGAACTGCATGGCGCCGTTGCGATGGTGTTCGAGCCCGATCAACGGGCGCAGCAGCGACGGATGTGTGGTGGCGTAGGTGCGTGCGAAACGTTCGATGTCGTCGGCGGAAATGCCGGTGAGCGATGCGACGGCCGACGGGGGATATCGGCGCACCCGTTCCACAAGCGCGTCGTACCCGGTGGCATACCGCGTCACGTAATCGTGATCCACCAGGCCGTCGCGCACCATGATGTGCATCACACCCAGGGCGAACGCGGCGTCGGTCCCTGGCCGGATGGGCAGATGCCAGTCCGCTTCTTCCGCCGTCCGCGTCTTCACCGGATCGATGACGACCACAGTGGCGCCGCGGCGGCGCGCCTCACGCACATACGGCCAGAAGTGCAGATTCGTCACGATCGTGTTGGTGCCCCATAACACGATGAAGCGACTGTGCACGATGTCTTCCGGGTCGATTCCTGAGCCTACGCCGATGGTTGACTTCAGCCCTGCGGACGCGACGTGGCCGCAGATGGCGCGGTCGAGGCGCGATGCGCCGATCCGGCCGAAGAGCCGAAGGTCCAGCGACTGCATCTGGATGAGGCCCTGCACGCCGGCAGAGCTGTGCGGCAGGATCGCTTCGGCGCCAGACTCGGCGATGATCGCCTGCCAGCGCTGCGCGATGTCGGTCAGCGCTTCGTCCCAGCTCACGCGCTCGAAGCGCCCCCCGCCCTTGGCGCCCACCCGCCGCAGCGGGTGGAGGACCCGCTCGGGGTGGTACACACGTTCGAGGTAATGATTGACCTTCGCGCAGAGTGTGCCGCGCGTGAACGGATGCTCCGGGTCACCCCCGAGCGAAACCGCGCGCCCATCCTGCACCTCCACCACCCACGCGCAGGTGTCGGGGCAGTCATGGCCACACGCGCCTCGAATCATTCCGCCAGCGCCTTGAGCGTGTCGAGCGCGTCAGCGATATCAGCCTCGGTGTGCGCGGCGTTGATCTGGAATCGGATCGTCTCGTCGCCTTTGGGCACCACCGGGAAGGTGAGGCCGACCGCCAGGATGCCGCGCTCAAAGAGCCCCTGCACCATCGCACGCACGTTGTCGGTGCTGCGGACGAGAAGGGGGACCACCGGATGTGGTCCCGGAATCGATTCCAGGCCGAGCGAGGTGAGTCCGGCGCGGAACTGCCGCGTCCGAGCGGCGAGGTGGGCGAGTCGGGCGCGCCCCTCGTCGCTGTCGGCGATGTTGATAGCCGCCACGGCTGCCGCCGCATCGGCGGCACCGAGTGGGTTGGTGTAGATGTAGGTGTCGGCCTTCTGACGAACCGCTTCGATCAGCGTGGGACTTCCCGCGACAAACCCGCCGTTGACACCAAACGCCTTGCCGAAGGTGCCGATGAAGATGTCGACACGAGCGCCCGCATGTTCCTCGGTGCCGCGCCCGGTCACGCCATAGGCGCCGATGCCGTGGGAATCATCCATCATCGTGATGACGCCGTCGCGGAACCGGTGATCGTGCGCCGCGGTGATGCGCAGCAGGTCCTGCAACGGTGCCGCATCGCCGCGCATGCTGAAGATGCCGTCGAAGATCACGATCACACGTCCCACCCCCTCGGGCACCGCCTCGAGGCAGCGGGCCAGATCGGCCGGGTCGTTGTGGGCGAACACGGCGCGCCGCTCGGACGGGATGTTCGCGATGCGCATCGCACGGATGATGCAGTTGTGGTTGAGCGCGTCCCCAATCCAGCAGGTGTCGGGGCCGGACAAGGCAATCGCGGTGCCCAGCACTGTTGTGTAGGCCGAGTTGAATGCTTTGGCAGCGGGACGGTCCACAAACGCCGCAATGCGTGCTTCCAGCGCCGTATGGGGAATCGCCGTGCCGTCGATGAAGCGGACGGCGCCAGGGCCCGCGCCGAAGATCCGCGCCGCCTCGTCGGCAGCATGGAGCAGTGCCGGATGATGCGACAGTGACAGATAACTGTTTGAGTTCATCCGGAGAAACGCGCCCGGACGTCCCTCAAGCGTGTACCGCGGCCCCTGGCTTCCACTGGCCGGGATGTATCCGTTGATGACACGTTCTGGGGCTTTGGCGCGTCCCTGGTTCGCAAGGTCGGCAATGTCGGCGGCGAGGGAGAGGTCAAGTCGGTCAAGGGCCATGGCGTTGTCTAGAGTACTACCTCGCCGCTGTGCATCGTGCGCGCCATGATGAATAATCAAAGGGTGATGATGAGCCTGTGGCGAGCAATGGTGATGGTGCTGGCGACGGCCGGGGCGCTGTCGTGCGCCTCCGTGTCGTCCCTGGAACCGGGGAGTCGCGTCTCGCTCGACGCGTATGCGGAGTTTCGTCTGAATGACCTGCTGATCGTCGAGGGGCAGCGGGTGTCCGTCGATGCGGCCACCGTCTTCAGGGGGCGTCATGCCCGCAGCCTGGGCCAGATCGTGCTCGGGGATGAGGTCAGGGTCCGCGGGGTCCGAGCGGCGGACGGCAGCGTCCGTGCCCTCGATATCGAGGCAAAACCAAACGGGGACGCACTCTTCGAGGCCGAAGTGCTCTCGGTCACCAACGAGATGGAAGGGCTCTGGGTCAAGCGCGGGATGATGTTTGAACCCGGTCCGACCGACGAGGACATCGCGGTGATCGGTTCACTGCTGACCTCCGGGCCCCAGGTCGATCGCGTGGCGCGGATTACCCGTCGGTTGATGCCCGCCTATCTGCCGGCATCAGCCATCCGCGTCTATGTCGTGGACACGGACGAATGGAACGCCGCGGCGATGGGCAACGGTGCCGTCTGGGTCTATACCGGCCTGATGGAGGCCATGTCGGACGATGAACTCGCGGTGGTCATCGGACACGAGCTGGCGCACGTGACCCACGAGCACTCGCGCCGGTCAGCCAAGTCGGAGGTCTGGAGGCAGCTGTTGGGGTTGGGGGTGGCGGCCGCCGCCGAGACCATCGAGAACGACGTGTTGCGCACGGCGGTGCAGGTGACGGCGCTGGCCGGCACCGTGGCCAGCCTGAGCACATACAGTCGCGGCCATGAGGACCAGGCCGACCGTGTGGGCCTGCGGTATGTGCACGAGGCCGGGTTCGACGTGACGGCCGCGCCCAGAGTGTGGACCCGGTTCCAGGAGAAGTATGGCAACGACAACCGTATGCTCAACTTTTTCCTCGGCAGTCATTCCAGACCCGCGGATCGGATCCGGAACATGGAGGCCGAACTGGCCCTCAATTACCGATAGGCATTCCCGGATGGATGAGCGGGGGCCCCGGCCCTGAACTGGCGCCGAAGTTCCGGACTTTGCCGGTGCGCACGAGATCGTGCAACGCGTCCAGCGTCTCGTCCACTTCGCTCACCCCCAGCGATGACATGTCCGCGGTGTCGAAGAAGTTGATGCCGGCGTCCAGTGCCCGCACAAAAAATGGTCGCGCCGCGGTTTCATCGAGCGCCCAGGGCCGCCAGGCCGGCGATCCGTCACTCATGCACCCGATGCCGAGCCGCGCCACCCGCGCTGGCGCCGTGCAGGTGGCGGTCGTTGGAGTAGATGCGCGTGACGCCTTCGGCGCTGGCCGTGACCAGGTGCAGCGCATCGAGCGACCGCAGGAACGTCGACGCGTTGAGTCGCGCGAACGCGGCCAGATGCCAGAGGCTGCGCCTCAGGTCGTGGGCGAACCGGCGCTGCGCACCCAGGCACCCGTGCGCCGATGGAGTTCGCGAATCGAGATTGTCTCGATGTGTGCCATGGTCATACATGAAGGGATCCCGATCAAAGCTGGTCCAGGGAGAGATCCCCGGACTGCTGGTCGTTGCGGGATCCGGCCTGCCGGTAGGGAGGATTGTGCCCTGGTGTATGGTGATGGGCGCGGGAGGCGTCCCGCCCGGAAGGAGCGGTCGGACCATGGTCACTGTCACCGTCACCAATACGATCAACGCGCCTGTCGATACCGTCTTTGGCTTGTTCACAGACCTTGAACACTGCAGTGAGCGGGTCTCCGGCATCAAGAAGTGCGAGATCCTCACTGTGGGGCCGTTCGGCCTCAGGACGCGCTGGCTTGAAACACGGGAAGTGGTGGGCCTCGGGGCGACTGAGGAACTCGAGGTCACGGCGTTCGAGCACAACCGCGCCTACACGATTACCAGCACCGGCCATAACGTCCGTGTGGACACACAGTGCACCTTCCAACCCCGCGGCGAGGACACCGACCTGACCATTACGTTCAGCACCGAGGCGCAGTCGCTCCCGTCCCGGCTGCTGTCACCGCTGGGGTGGACGATGGCCGGGACGATTCGGAGGGCGATCGAACACGATGTGCTGGACGTCAAGCGCATGGCCGAACACCACGCTGCCGGTCACTGACAATGGCGATAAAACTGGCAGGTGCGGGAACGCTGCTTTTTGGTCTGGTCGCCGTCGCCGTGGGGCTCTGGCGGCACTTGGAAACCGGCGGTAACCCAGACGCGGTCTGGTTCGGCATCGTGATGGGCGCCGTGGCGCTGGCTGGGGGCGTGCTGATCCTGCGCGGCCGGAATCGGAACGGATTGGCACGGGCCGCCGTGTCGCTGTCCTGTTGTCTCGTCCTTTCCGGTTGTGCGACGGGAAAAGCGGGCGCCACGCCGGCCCCCTTGCAGCTCGTCGACCGGCTCGACCTGCCGGCCTTCATGGGAGACTGGCACGTGCTCGGGCACCTCCCGACGCCGGACGAGGAGGGCTGTCATAACGCGCTTGAGCAATACACGCTGCGCGACGACGGCCAGGTCGCGATCACGTTTTCATGCAACAAACATGGATTCGACGGCACACGGATCGTCAGACGTTTTACGGCTACGGTGCAGAATCCGGGTCTCAACACGGAGTGGCGCGTGAGGATGAAGTTCCTGGGGTTCATCCCGATCAAGCTGCCGTTCCTCGTCATTGACCTTGCCGACGACGGCAGCTACACGGTGATTGGGTACCCGTCACGGAAGTACTTGTGGATCATGGCCAGGACGAAGACACTCCCGGATGACGTGTGGGCGGGGATCTACACCTCGCTCCGCGCACAGGCCTACAACACCGACGCCATTGTCCGTGTCCCGACCCGCTAGAGCCGGTCGCATCTGGACCAGCGCACAGATGAACCCGTTCGGTGAGCACGTGTGATTCCTGCTCGCCTGACCAAGCCGTTGCGCCAGGTGCTCTGTCGAGGGGTGTACGGCGATGTGCCCGGGAGTGGATAACTGCAGGCCCACCCCCCGTCCGAGGGGGCTGTGTGGCCGTCACGACACCTTGACCTCCATCTTCCGGGACGCCGCCGTGGGGCAGAGAAGACACACCACCTTGTCGGCGAGTGCCGCAAGGCGCCTGCAAGCGTTCGGTGCCCCGACCGGCACCGCAACCACGATCTGCGCAGGGCGTCGCTGTCGTACTGCCGCGATCGTCACCTCCATCGTCGCACCTGTCGCCACGCCATCGTCCACGAGGATCACGATCCGGTCCCGGATGGGGGCATGCGTCACGTCGCGGCGATACATAAGGGCACGGCGATCCAATTCCTGGCGCTCCCGTGCGGCAATCTCGTCGAACACGGACGCGGTGATGCCGAGGGCCTGCATGGCGTCTGTGTGTCTGACCTGTGTGCTCCCTTCCCCAATGGCACCCAGCGCGAGCTCTTCGTGGCCCGGCGCACCCAGCTTGCGGACGACCAGCACATCCAACGGGGCGCGCAGGGCGTCGGCAATGGGTCTGGCGACAGGCACACCGCCTCTGGGCAATGCGAGGACGGTGACATCTGAACGATCCGAAAATTCCCGCAGTGCTTCTGCCAGGTGCAGCCCGGCGTGATGACGATTGGCGAAGTGCAGAGGCAGGTTCACGGTGGCAGCATTCGTGCACTGCAAGTGCAGTGCCGTGCCGTGCCGTGCCGTGCCTTCTCACATCTGGTCCATCATTCAGGCCGCAGGTGCCGGCCGCAGACTCTCCGGCGTGACCGGCGGCGTGCCGAAGCAGTTCTTTCGTCCATCCGCTGGCGAGTCTCTCCTCAGCATGACGCTCGCGAGAACTGCTCCACTCGCCCGCCCTGACCGCACCGTGGTCATCGTCGATGAGTCCCACCGGCCGCTGCTGGACCCGGGTGACGTTCCCAGGGGGACGACCGTGCTGTTTCAGCCGACAGGTCGAGGCACGGCCACCGGCGTACTGATGGCCTTGATGCCCGTGCTTGCCGCAGCGCCTGACGATGTCGTCGTGCTGACGCCCTCCGATCACGCGGTGGCGGACGGCGATGCGTTTCGGCGTGGGGTCAGAGCGGCGGTGCGATTCGCGGAGGAGCAGGGGGCCATCACCTTGTTCGCGGTGGAGCCGTCGGAAGCCTCCCCCGACTTCGGCTGGATTATTCCGGGTCACCGGAATGGGCCCATGGCGCGTGTGGCCTGCAGCAACTGGGCGGCGACATCCTGGTGGTGCATCCAAGCGATCTGGAGCGGCATCGCCATGACGTGCGTGGGCGCGTGGCTGATGCCGTCGCGAGCATCGCCGCGTTGCATCTGCGCTGTGCGCCTCTGAACGTGCGTCTGGCTGTGGAGTCTCCGCTGCCGCACTTGATCGGGGGGGCTCCGGCTGAATTCGCCGCGATTCTGGAGGGCCTTGACCCGGCGGTTGGCGTCTGTCTGGACACCGGACATACCTGGCTCGGTGGGAGCTGGCGTCGTTTCGTGGAGGTCGCCGGTGCCCGGCTCACGCATGTCCACATCCATGACAACCATGGCTACCTCGACGACCATTTGCCGCCCGGTGACGGGGTCCTCAACTGGAACGAGATACGTCAGTCTCTCGATGACGCGGGCTTCGACGGGTGGGCGATGCTCGAACTGCGGTGCCCAGTCGGCGAGATAGGGACGTTCTTTCGTCGTGCGATTGCGCAGGCGCGTGAGCGCCTTCTCCGGTGAGCCCGCCTGCCCGCGCTTCACGCAGGACTGTGGAATGATTGAGGCATGTTGCTCGTCACCGGTGCGACCGGATATGTGGGGGGGCGCCTGGTCCCGAGGCTGTTGGAGGACGGCTATCGCGTCCGTGTAATCGCGCGCGATCCAAGCCGGCTGCAGGGCCGTGCCTGGGCCGACCACCCGCAGGTGGACATTGTGCAGGGTGATGCCCTGTCGGCGGCGTCGCTCGGACCGGCGATGGCGGGTGTGACCTGCGCCTATTACCTGATCCACAGCATGCAGAAGACCGCCGGCGCGGCCGGCGATTTTCATGAACGTGACCTGACGGCTGCGAGGAACTTCGGCGCGGCAGCACGGCACGCCGGCGTGCAGCGCATCATCTACCTTGGCGGACTCGGCGATCCTGACGCCGACCTCTCTCATCACCTGCGGTCCCGCCAGGAGACGGGTGACGCCCTGCGGGAGGCGGGAGTGCCGGTCACCGAGTTTCGCGCGGCCGTGATTGTCGGCGCGGGCAGCGTGTCATTCGAGATCATCCGGCACCTGACTGAACGGTTGCCCGCCATGATCTGTCCGCGCTGGGTGTATACACGCGCGCAGCCCATCGCCATCAGCAACGTGCTCGACTATCTGGTGGCAGCGGTCCGGACCCCGGAGGCCGCCGGACGCGTCGTCGAGATCGGCGGCGCCGATGTACTGACCTACGGCGACATGATGCTCGGCTACGCGCGCGTGCGCGGGTTGCGCCGCTGGCTCGTGCCGGTGCCGGTACTCACGCCGCGGCTGTCGTCGTACTGGGTGCACTGGGTGACACCGATTCCGGCCGAGATCGCGGTGCCGCTCATCGAAGGCCTGCGCAATGAGGTGGTGGTGCGCGACGATGCGGCCCGGCGTCTGTTTCCCGGTGTGCACCCACTCGACTACCGGACGGCCGTGGCTCAGGCGCTCGGGGAACTCGATGTGCGCCACGTGGAATCGTCATGGAGCGATGCGCTGGCCACCTCGCAGCGCGACCGGATGCCGCTGGTCTTCACCGCGCAGGACGGCATGTTCATCGAGCGGCGGCAGCACCTGGTGCCGGCGTCGGCGGCAGACGTCTTCCGGGCGTTCACGCGGATCGGCGGGGAGTGGGGCTGGCCGAGTTTCAACTGGCTGTGGCGACTGCGGGGCGGACTCGACCGGCTGATGGGCGGCGTGGGATTCCGTCGCGGCCGCCGTGACCCGGATGAACTGCGCCCTGGGGACGCGGTCGACTTCTGGCGGGTCGAGGCGGTTGATCACAACCGGCTGCTTCGCCTCCGCGCCGAGATGAAGGTGCCCGGCCGTGCGTGGCTGCAGTTCGAAGCCAGACCGCAGGAGGATGGCCGCACACTGCTCGTGCAGACCGCCTTCTTTGCGCCAAAGGGCCTGCCCGGATTGATGTACTGGTATGCCGTGTACCCGCTCCACGGGCCGGTCTTCAGCACGATGATTGCCCGGCTCAGTGCACGCGCAAGAACGAAGCCGGTCACCCGATAGCAGTGGTGGCCATATCGCTCGCTGGCCAACGGTGGTGAGCGCAGCGCCCGTGGCGGGTGATGAGGCCGCGTCTCTGGACCCGCGACGTCCTGCGACGGCGGTCGAGGTACACTCTCCACGGGTGAGTGCCCTGCGATGATTCGTATCCTGGTTGCCGATGATCACCCGGTTGTGTGTCTTGGCCTCCGTCACCTGCTGAATGGACAGCCGGACAGCACGGTCGTAGGAGAGGCCGCTGACGGACGAGACGCGCTGACGCAGATCGCGAACCTGCGCCCTGACGTGCTGCTGCTCGGTCTGCACATGCCGAACCTGCCTGGACTGGACACACGCCGGGAACTGGCCGACTGTATTCGCACGGTGGTACCGGGCGGCTACCGGTTGCGAGGCCGTGCCGTCACCAACCTTGTCACGGAGCTGGAAACGCTGGTGCGATCGCAACGCGACGCTCCGGTGTCCCGTGTGCAGCTGACACCCCGCGAGATGGAAGTGGTGCGCCAGGTGGTGATCGGCGGCACGAATCGGGATATCGCGACGCAGCTGGGAATCACCGAAGACACCGTCAAGCGTCACCTGACACATGTCTTCGACAAGACCGGCGTCTCATCGCGCCTCGACCTCGCCCTGTTCGCCCTGAAACATCTCGGCCTCGCCGTGGTCTGACGCGATGACTGGGGCGGCCGGCCTGGACGGGGAGCCTCCTCCTGCACGCCGTCGCCACGGCTTTCGGCCAGGGAACCCGCTGGTTGCGTGACCGGTTGTCCACCGTGACGGTCGTGCAGGAGGCGCTCGACAGGCACTGTGCCACAATCGCGCATGCCGATCCCCCGTCCCTGTGCGCCTCGTCGTCCACGCGCTGCCCTGTGGCTCTGTCTCCTGTGGGCCCTGCTGGCGCCGTGGCACGCCGCCGCTCAACCGCCGCAGGCCCTCGCCCTGCGCGATCAGCTGGCGGTGGGCTATCTGCAGCTGGAGCTGGCCCTGGCCGAGCGCCCGGTCACGGCCACCGACGCCCGCATACAACTCAATCGTGAGTTCGATCGCCTGACCCTGACCTTCTTCGCGGGCAACATGACCGGCGCGATAGGCATGCTCGACACCCTGGTCCGTACCACCGTGGGTGATGCCGCACGTCTGACGATCCTGCGGTCGCGCGCGGAGGAGCGTCTGACCGCACTGACGGCCGCCCGCCGTGTGCAGCAGGTCGGTGCGGCGACTGTCCCGCATTTGTTGCACGTGCCACCGGGCGAGGCGCCGGCGGCGGGTTGGCCGGTCGTGGTGGCCGTACACGGCAGCGGCGGCGACGAACGGATGTTCTTCGGAGGGTACGGTGCCGGATCCATTCGGGCGCTTGCCGAGTCCCACGGTGTGGCCGTCGTCACTCCGCTGGCGCCGCTGTCACCTGCGGCCCTGCTGGGACTGGTGGACGCCTTGGCGGACTCACATCGCCTTGACGGTACCCGCGTCGCGCTGCTCGGTCACTCCATGGGGGCGGGCGTCGTGTCACGCGCTGCGGCGGAACACCCCGCTCGGGTGCACGCCGTCGTGTGCATCGCCGGCAGTTGCGCGGCCGCCGCAGCAGAGGGCGCGCGGATGCCGGTGCTGGTGATCGCCGGTGCGCTCGATCCGCTGGCCGGTGCAGCTGGACTTGAACAGCAGATGGGGGCCCTGCGGCGTGATGGCCGTGTCGTCCAGTTCCGGCGGTACGACACGGAAGGGCACACGCTGGTCGTCGGTCAGGCGTTGCCCGACGTCATGCGCTGGCTGGCCGACCAACTGTCGCAGCGAATGCCCCGCAGCGGCCTTCAGTCCATCCGTCAGCAGGATCACGCCAGGGAGAAACAGACCCACGCCCGGTGACGCCCCCGGGGCGGAACGTCACACCGAGTCTGTGGCGGGGGCCCTTCACGCCTCGTTGTGACGCGTGGGGCAGTGCGCCGTACCGGCGCGGACCGCCGTCGGTGGTGCTGCTGACTGTGCGTTGGGCCATGCGGCAATCCTACCGGCGGGCTGTTTCGACAGTGTAAGTGTGCCGCCCGCCCATGACCGTCAGCCTGGCCTTGACCTGATGGAGCGTCGTCGGCGGCACTGCGAAAATATCCTCGGACAACACGACAAAGTCGGCGAACCTGCCGACCGCCAGCGTGCCCTTCACATCGTCTTCAAAACTCGCGTACGCCGCATCACGGGTGAAGTGACGCACCGCGGCGTCCACCGAGATTCTCCCCTCGGGATACCAGCCGCCTTCAGGGGTGCCATCCGGCAACTGGCGCGTGACGGCCGCGTGGATGCCACGCATCACCTCCATCGTGAACACCGGGTAGTCACTGCCGAATGCCTGCACGGCGCCCGCGTCATCAAACAGCTTGAACGCGTTGGAGCGAGACGCGCGATCAGGTCCCAGTGCCGGTGCGTAGTTGGTGAGCGTGATCGCGTCAGGGCTGGCGAACATCGCCTGCGTCGAGGCGATGACGCCAAGCGCCTTGAAGCGCGGCAGGTCGGTCAGGTCGGGCACCTCGACGTGCTCCACGCGATGGCGCCGGTCGCGCGGGCCGTTGACCCGCGCTGCGTGTTCAAACGCGTCGAGCGCCATCCGGATCGCGCGGTCGCCGATCGCATGCAGCTGCACCTGCAGCCCCACGCGGTCGTAGTCCGTCACCACGCGGTTGAGATCCTCCTGCGGCCACATCGGCAGGCCCGTTTCGCTGTGATGGGCGTAGGGGTCGAGCAGCGCGGCCGTATGGGCGTCGACCGTGCCGTCGAGCATACCCTTCGCAATGCCGAACTGCAGCAGGCCGTCGCGATGCGCGTCGCGCACGGCGACGAACTCCTGCAGGCGCTCCGGCGTGATGTCGCGCGCGAACGGTACGGCCACTCGAAGCCGGGCCTTCAGCGTCCCTTCGCGCAGCGCCCGCGTGTACGCCTCGAACTCGATGCCAGACGCGCCGCTGCCGCTCGCGACCTGCAGCGAGGTCAACCCGAACGACGCGGCCGTGTCGAGTTGTTCCAGCAGCGCGCGGTACACCTGGTCGGCGGTCAGGTCGGGCATCAGCCGACGCACCAGTCCCGACGCCGCCTCCTTCAACACCCCGGTCGGCTCGCCGCGGGTGTCGCGGTCGATGCGGCCGTTCTCGGGATCGCGTGTGGCGCGTGTGATCCCTGCCAGCGCCAACGCGTGCGAGTTGACGACCACTTGATGCCCATCGCGATCGGTGAGCACGACGGGGCGGTCAGCAAACACCTCGTCGAGGTACCGGCGATGCGCGCGGTGGTCCGGAAAGTCCGACGGTCCCCATCCGCGTCCAGTCACCCACTCGTCGGGCCCAAGCGTGGCGGCAAACTCGCGCAGCCGACGCTGGATTTCGGCGACGGTGCCGGCCTCGACCAGATCAGCCGTGCGCCGTGTCGGCAGATGCCAGTGCGCGTCGTTGAACCCGGGTACCACACGGGCGCCGCCAAGATCCACCACCCGCGTCGCGTCGATGCGATGCCGTTCCACCTCATCCGCAGTCCCAATCGCGACGATGCGGCCTGCGGCGATGGCGAGGGCCTGCGCCTCCGGCTGCGCGGCCTCGCCGGTCCAGATCCGCGCATTCGTGTAGATGACCTCCGCAGGCGGCCGGGCACGGCTGCCGCACGCGACAACGTGAAGGGTCAGGGCAAGAGCCACGGCGTGGCGCATGCCGCGCAGTCTACACGCATCCGCCCGCCGATCGGCGCAGGAAAGAGCCACGGAGCAAAAACCCCGGGGCTTCATGACGATGTGCGGATGGGGCAGCACCTGCCGCGCCACGTGGCGGCCAGGCAGACGTCGACGACGACTGGATCGAGCGAAGCGCGCGCCACAGGGCGCCGCTGCCAGACACGAACCGGCGGACTGTCCTCAGGTCGTCCTGCGTTTACTCTTCGAGACGGTCTGCAGCAGCGTCGCGGCCGTGAACGGCTTGGGCAGCCTGGCCGAGACGGAGATGTCCTGCGGCAGGTGTCGGGTGTCAACGTCCGACTGGCCGCTCATCACGACGCAGGGCACCCGCGGGTCGAGTTGCCTCATCGCGCGCAGCGCCTGCGGGCCGTCGAGCACGGGCATTGTGAGATCCGTGATCACCAGAGCGATGGACGAGTGCGCCTTGCGGAAGCGCTCGATCGCTTCTGCTCCGTCCTGCGCGAGCAGCACACGATAGCCGAACGCCTCAAGGGTGGCGGCCATCGTGGTTCTCACGGAGCTGTCATCTTCGACCACGAGCAGCATGTCGCCGTCCCCGCGCGGGAGATCGATCGTCCGAGCCTGGGGCTCGCTGCCGACGGCATCAGCATCGGCATCGGCGGGGAAGTACAGACGGAAGACGCTGCCCTTCCCGACGTCACTGTAAATCATCATGAAGCCCCCATGGGCCCGGACGATGCTGAGCGTCGTGGGAATGCCGAGCCCCGTGCCGCTCCCGACCGGCTTGGTGCTGAAAAACGGCTCATAGATGTGCGAGAGCACCTCGAGCGTCATCAAGGGCGTGGACTGGGTAACGGCCAACGCCGTGCACCCAGCCGTGGCCAACATGAGCCTTGGTGGCGGCGTCAGCGAGGCGCTCGACGCTGCGGTGGTCAAATCCGCATCCAGCGGTGTGTTCTATGCGATTGCCGCCGGCAATAGCAGCACCGACGCTTGCACGTCGTCGCCCGCAAGAACGGGCCGAGGCGACAACGGCATCATGACCACCGCCGCGATCGACAGCTCCGACTCGGAAACCAGCTGGAGCAATTACGGCGCGTGCGTCGATGTCTGGGCGCCGGGGCAGAACATCCTGTCCACCAAACGAGGGGGCGGCACAACGACCATGTCTGGGACGTCGATGGCGTCGCCGAACGTGGCCGGGACGGCAGCGCTGGCGCTGCTCAAACCCAAGATTGCAGTCGTCGACGCGTCAGGGCTGGAGATTAGACTGAAGAGTGACCTGGTCAACACCTCCAAGTTTGGCAAGGGGAGCGTCCTGATCATGCGCGTCAACGCCGACCCGTACTGAGCCCACCCAAAAAGGCCGTCCCCCTGGAGTGAACGACCCGCTGACGCGAGCCGGACGTGCTCGGCGCCATCCGATGCATCGTGCCTGTCTCGCTGCCGCCAGGCGCGTAGTCCGGTCGACCTCCTCGTCCTCGACCCAGCGTCGGATAAGGGATAAGATCGGCGGTGAAGCTCCGGCCGTATGGCCGTGGTGACCGAGGGGGCTACGATCTCGGCGCCCTGCGCGAGGGGATCGAGGCGATTATGACCGCGCTGGACCAATGACATCCACGCTCCGGAAACTGGCGGTCGGGCTGGTCATCGGGCTGGCTGCCTGGCTGGCCGCGACGGGGCTGGCGCGATTCGGCCTGCTCGACGATATCGAACTGGCGGCCTTCGATCGGCGGCTCATCGCCACGCATCGGCCCGCTGACGCCCACGACGACATCGTCATTGTGGAGATCAATGAGTCGTCGCTCGACGCGCTGGAACCGGTGTTCGGCCGGTGGCCCTGGCCGCGGCTGGTGCACGCCGGGGCCGTGGATTACCTGTCGCGCGCCGGCGCGCGGGTGATCGCCTACGACATCCTGTTCGTGGACCGCGACCTTCGCGGCGCGTTTCCGGTGGGGGGGCGCACCGTGAGCGGCGCCGAGTCCGATCAGGCCCTGATTGACAGCGTGGGCCGCGCCGGGAATGTGGTGCTTGCCGCCAATGCCGCGTTTGAGGGGCTGGAGAGCGGCGCGGCTCCGGAGGCCGTTGCACCGCCGCTGCCCGGGATTTCGTACGCGCCGGGCGAAGGATTCCAGCGGCGCCCCTATCTCACGTTGCCGATCGAGCCGCTGGCGAATGTGGCTGCGGGCGTGGGCCACACCTTCCTGGTCCTGGATCCGGACGGCACGGCACGCCGCATCCTGCCGTTCGTCGAGGCGCAGGGGCGGATGATTCCGTGGCTCGGACTGAGCGCCGCGCTGGCCGCGACGAATCGGCAGCCGGAGGACGTGTCGGTTGACGGCGAGTGGCTGCGCATCGGCGACACACGCCTCGCGCTGCTGGCCGATCCGGTGCCCGGCACGCCGCCGCAGCCGTCCCGGCAGATGCTGCTCCGGCAGCATGGTCCGTACGCCACGGCGGACGGCGCCCGCACGTATCCGTCGTACTCGTTTTATGACGTGCTGCGCGCTGAGGACGCATGGCACGCGGGGGAGGCGCCGGCGCTCGATCCTGACGTCTTTCGCGACAAGGTGGTGTTCGTCGGTCTGACCGCACTCTCGGAGAACGACGTGCACACGTCGCCGTTCGGCGGACCGCCGCTGCCAGGCGTACAGTTGCACGCGGCCGCGGCCGATGACCTGCTGTCGGCCCGCACCATGCGGCGCGCGCCGGCGTGGGCCAGCGCGGCCGTGACGGCGGCGGCGAGCGTGGTGACCGGCGTGTTGGCGGTGGTGTGTCTCCTGCGCCTCGGCCTGCCGGCGATTGCCGTCTTTGCCATGACGCTGGCCTGGGGGCTCACGAGCGCCGTCGGGCATGGCCTCTGGCTGGCCAGTGTGACGCCGGCGCTCGGGCTGACGCTGGCGTTGTTTGGCGGGACGATCTGGCAATGGGCGGTGGAGGGCCACCAGAAGCGGCAAATCAAGGCGCTCTTCGGGAAGTATGTGTCGCCGGATGTGTTCTCGCATCTGGTCGCGCATCCCGACGTGGCGCTGGGCGGACAGCGGCGCGAGATGTCGGTGCTATTCTCTGACATCCGGGGATTCACCTCCACGTCCGAGAAGGCCTCGCCGGAGGCGGTTGTCGCCCAGCTGAACGAGTACTTCACGGCGATGGTCGAGGTGCTCTTCCGGCATCAGGGCACGCTCGACAAGTTCGTCGGCGACATGGTGATGGGGCTGTTCGGGGCGCCGGTCGCCGATCCCCGGCATGCCGACCATGCGGTCGGGGCGGCGGTCGAGATGGTGACGGTGCTCGACCGGCTGAACGCCGGCTGGGAGGCGAGGGGGATGCCGCGGCTGGAGATCGGCATCGGGGTCAACTCCGGTGAGATGATTGCGGGTAACATCGGTTCCTCCTCGATCATGAGCTACACGGTCATCGGAGATGCGGTGAACCTCGGCGCGAGGCTCGAGTCGCTCAACAAGGACTTCGGCACGCGCATCCTGATCAGCGAGGCGACCCGGGCGCGGCTGACGATGCCGGTGGCGACGCGCGAGATGGGGGCGGTGACGGTCAAGGGCAAGACCACGGCGGTGCTGGTGCACGCGGTGGGTGCCGGGGCCGGCCGGGATGGCATGCAGGAGGTCGGGTGATGATGCGGCTGATGATCGGGGGCACACTGGTGATGGCCGGCCTGGCGGCGCCGGCCTCGGCGCAGCTGGGGCAGGTGGCGGGCCGGGTCCGCAACGCGGTGGACGCGGTCGATCAGGTGAAGGACCTGATCATCACCGAACAGGAAGAGATGGCGATGGGGGCCGCGATCAGCGAGAAGCTGCGGCAGAAGTACGGCGTGGTGCAGAATCAGGCCGTCCACAAGTATGTCTCGCTGGTGGGACACGTCCTGGCAGCCTCGAGCACCCGGCCCGCCCTCTCCTGGACGTTCATCGTGCTCGACACCGATGGCGTCAATGCGTTTGCCGCGCCCGGCGGGTACATCCACATCACCCGCGGGGCGCTGGCGCTCATCCGCAACGAGTCGGAGCTGGCCGGCGTGCTCGGCCATGAACTGGCCCACGTCACGCAGAAACACACGATCAACGCGATCAGGAAGTCGAAGACGCTCGATCTGGGTACGACTGCGCTTTCACGCAGCCAGTTGCTCGATCGGGTCACCGACGCGGCGTATGAGAGCCTGCTCGAGAACAACTTCGACCGCGGGGACGAGAACTCGTCGGACGAGATCGGCATCCAGTTGTCGAATGCGGCCGGCTATGCGCCGTCGGGCCTCGGGTCGTTCCTCACCAAGCTGGCCGACCGCAACAAGGACCTGCAGGAGCGCAGCGGCGTGTTTGCGTCGCACCCCGAAACCAAGAGCCGGCTCGACCGCCTGAAGAGCCAGATCAGCTCGAAGAAGCTGACGGCCACCGCGACGGTGGCGGCGCGGTACACGGCCACGATCACCTACGCCCCCACGCCCGTCACGGCGGTCGCCACCGCTGCGCCCGGCGCGGCCGCGACGCCGGCGGCCCCCAAGCCTGGTGACAGCCGCTTCGGCCTGGGCGGGCTGACCTCGAGGCTCGGCGGGGAGAAGACGGGCAACCAGACGGTGGCGTCGGCGGGTTCCCGCGGGGTGAATCCGGATCGTGACGCAAAGGGCGGGCCGAATCCACGGGCGGTGGCGGTGACGATTACCGCCGCGGACATCGCGGCGTTCCGCCAGGGCATTACGGGGTAACGCGCGTGGACCACTCGGCGGCCGGTCATTTCTACGCCAGCCTGGCCCTGCTGGCCGGCGTGGCGCTGCTCTCGCTGGTGGCGCGCAACAGCAGGATCCGCCGGCGCCTGCACCTGACCGCCATGGTCGCGGGTGCGGCGGTCGTGTTGCACCTGGCGCTCGCCGGCGGCCCCTGGCTCGCGTCCGTCGGCGCGCAGTTGGCGGTGACCGAACGGCTGCTGCTCACGCTTGGCGTCATCCACGCGACGGTCACCGCCGCCTTTAATCCCTGGTTCGGCGACAGTACCCGGGAGCGGACCCCCGGCATCGTCCAGAACGCGGTGGTGCTGGCAGTGTTCGGTGTGTGCGCGACGATGGCCTTCCCCGGCCAGCTGCTGGCGACGTCGGCGGTCGGCGCCGTCGTCATGGGATTCGCCGTCCAGGACACGCTCAGCAATTTTTTCGCCGGACTGGCGCTGCAGATCGACCGGCCGTTCAAGCCCGGCCACTGGATTGAGGTTGGACCATTCCAGGGGCGTGTGCAGGAAATCACCTGGCGCGCGACCAAGATCCAGACCAAGGCCGGCAACCTCGTCGTGGTGCCCAACAACATCGTCGGCAAGGAAGCCATCAATAACTACTCCGAGCCGGCGGCGCCCACGCGCCTCATCGTGGAGGTGGGCACCGGCTATCAGCATCCGCCGAATGTCGTGCGCGAGGCCCTGATGGCCGCGATGCGGCGGTGTCCGAGGGTTCTGGCCGAACCGAGGCCTGATGTGGTGATGACCGACTTCGGTGCCTCGGCGCTCATCTTCCACGCGCGGTTCTGGGTGTCCGACTTCTCGACGGATGCGCGCGCCCGTGACGAGGTGCGCACGGCGATCTGGTACGAGTTCCGCCGCCGCGGGATCGAGATTCCCTGGCCGATTCAGATTGAGTATCAGCGCGAGGAGGCGCCGGTCGATCTTGATGCACAGCTGGAGCGGCGGCGGAGCCATCTCGCGGCGGTGCCGCTGCTGGCGCCGTTGCCGCCCGAGGGGCAGCTCGCGCTGGCGGGGGCGGCCACCGAGCGGCTGTTCGGCCGTGGGGAAGCCCTCGTCAGCGAAGGGGAGCCTGGCGCCTCGATGTTCATCGTGCTGGACGGGTCGGTGGCCGTCACGGTGGGCGGGGAGCGGCGCGAGGTGGCGGTCACGCAGGCCGGTGGCTATTTCGGGGAGATGTCGCTGCTGACCGGCGACGCGCGGTCGGCGACGGTCACTGCACGGGAGGACACCACCGTCCTGGAAATTTCCGCCGACGCGTTTGGCGCCTGCGTGCGCAGCCATCCGGCGCTGCTGGGCGCCATTGCCGATGCGGCGGTGGCGCGCCGCCAGGAACTCGACGCCGTCCGGCAGGCGCCCGGCGCCGCGCGCGCGCCGGCGGCGGCGTCCCTGATCGAGCGGATGCGGCGGTTCTTCCGCGTCCACTGAGTCCGCCAGGGACATCGGGACTGGGACGCGTGATCGGCTCCTCGTCCTGCGTCATCGCCTCCGAGAACAACGTGCCGTCGGCAATGGGGGCCGTCCGAGGTTTCGGGGCTTGACCGTCGCAATGGCGGCGGTGTCTGATGAACGCGTTTGTCCCCGCAAGGGGCGGAACAGGGAGGGTGACGGTGAGCAAACGAATCATTGAGGTGGCTGGTGTCGTGGTGCTGATGAGCGTGGCGACGGCGTGCGGCAAGTCGGCGGAACAGCAGGCGGCCGACGAAGCGGCGCAGGCCGCGGTCACCGCGGCCCAGAATACGGCCGCTTCTGCGGCCGACATGGGCAAGACCCTGGAAGGATTCACCAATGCATTGAGCGGTGGCAATGAGGGCACGGCGACCGTCGAACCGGTCACCTTCCAGTCACTGATCGCCCTTCTACCTGACGTGAATGGCTGGGAAAAAGAGAAACCCAGAGGGGAGCGGATGACTATCCCCGTGCCGTTTTCGCAGGCGGAGGTCAGCTACCGGAAGGGCGATGCGAGTGTGGACCTCACGATTGTCGACACCGGTTTTGCGCAGCTGCTGTTTGCGCCGTTCAGCATGATGATGGCCACCGGATACAGCCGTGAGTCGAGCGACGGCTACGAGCGCGCCGTCACCATCGACGGCCATCCCGCGCTGGAGGAATGGCGCAACGACGGCCACAGCGGCGAACTCACGGTCGCGGTTGCCAAACGGTTTCTCGTGACGGTGCATGGCTCGGCGGTGCCGGATGGGGCCACGTTGCGGACGTTCACGTCGGCAATGAATCTGGGGAAATTGGCCGGACTGAAGTAGACCGGATGGGGACGCCGGCCCCAGGCATGACACCCTCCATGTCCGACGATGGGAGCGCCCCCCTCAGGCCGGAGCTGGGAGTTGTCCTGGAGAACGTCAACCCTCGGCGTGCCTGAGGATGGGCGTGCGCTGTTCTGTCAGCGCGACCGTCGCCTGAGTGCCGTCAGTCGCATCGGGGGCGGGCTTCGATGCGGTGTCTGTCCGCCGGCAATCAATCAGCACGATGCCGGAAGACCTGCGGAACATATTTCGCCGCGAGGCGGGCAAATCGAACCGGGTAATACAAGGGGAACAGCGCAGGCGGCAAACTCACCAGCGCCAGATCCGGTTCGGCCGGCGCCCTGAGCAGCGCGGCGTAGTGACGCACTTTGTCCCACGGCGCCTCGGCCAGCCGGGCGTTGAACCGGGTGAGTTCCATGGTCGTTGGGTGTGCCAGCACGGTGCGTCGAAGGTATGACGTCACGTGCGCCGCAGCAGCGGTGACCGAGCGGTCCGCGCGCGCGCGGTCGAGCAGTGCGTCTGGACTGCCAGCGTCCAGCACGTCATGCGCAAGCAGAAGTCCCAGCAGCACGGGGCGCGCACATCGGGCGTGTACCGCGAGATCGAACGCCTCGGTCCAGTCGAGCGTCAGGCGAACCAGGCGCGCAATATCTGCCAGCCAAATCAGGCGCCGGGGGACGCCAGAGAGCCTTCTGTACTGACTGCCGATGCTTAAGCATCGGCTCCGATCGGGCGTTGAACGCCCCGGGGGAATCGCCGTGATCTGTGACCGAGCCCGTCCTGGCGCCATTGAGGCGGACACGGCATGGCGCACCATCGTCAGAAGACGGACCGGGGGGCGAGCGCTGGCGGTGGGGCTCGTCCTCGTGTCGGCCCGCGGAGCCGGTGTTCATGGCGCTGCAGCCCCGCTGGTCGGGCAGACGCCACGACCGCTCTCGGTCACCGATGCCGGCGATTTCTATTTCTTCGATGGCAAGCCGGTGCATCTGGACCGCGCCACATCCGAATGCGTGGTGGGACTCGCCGATGGGACCGACCCGCAGGCACTCGTCGAGAGCCTGCCAGTGCCTCTTGCTGCAGGGCAGCCCATGCTGGTGAAGGGGCGGCGGTTCGTCCTGCTGACGCTGCAGGCGTCTCAACCGGCCGTCGGTCTCAAACGGGTACTCGCGGCATTGCGCGCCAGGCCAGACGTGTGGTTTGTATCGCGTATCTCCTGCCAGCCGGCGACGAACGAGGTGGTCGTGAGGTATGCGGGCGGCGTGAACGCGTTTGGCCGACTCGCGCAGCGAACCCCGGCGCTTCAACGTGTGTCGCAGCCGAGGACCGAAGGGCCCGTTATGTTCGGGAAAGACCCACGTAATACGGACTATCGGCGAGAAAAAAAAGCCGGGCAGGTAAGCCTGCCCGGCTCTCGTGTTGTTCGGCGTGCCGGCCGACTTCAAGTTCAGTCGGCCCTACGTATTGTGCTCCCAGCCCTCCACGCCTCGTTGTGAGGCCAGTGGGGCAGCGCAGTCTACCGGCGCGGACCGCGGTCGCGGCGCGGGCCGCGGTCACGATCACCACCGCGGCGGTCATCACCGTAGCTCGGATTGCTCGCAGCAAACGCGTCGCCCGCACCGGGATACTTCGGTGACGTGCCTTCGCCTTCCTTGAGCAACACCTTGCGGCTCAGGCGCACCTTGCCGGACGGGTCGATGTTGATGACCTTGACCTCGACCTGCTCGCCTTCCTTCAGCTCGTCGCGCACGTTGGCCACGCGGTAGTTGGCCATCTCGGAGACGTGCAGCAGGCCGTCCACCCCAGGCATCACTTCGATGAACGCACCGAAGTCCGTGATGCGCTGCACGCTGCCCATGTACACCTTGTCGAGCTCCGGTGTCGCGGTCAGTTCCTGAATGATGCTGATCGCCTTCTGCGCCGCGGCATCGTCTGACGACGCGATGTTGATGCGGCCGTCGTCTTCGACATCGATCTTGACGCCGGTGCGCTCGACGATCGAGCGGATGGTCTTGCCACCCGAGCCGATGACGTCGCGAATCTTCTCGACCGGAATCTTGATCGTGATGATGCGCGGGGCAAACGTGGAGATGTCGGCGCGCGACGTGCCGAGCGTCTCCGCCATCTTGCCGAGGATGTGCATGCGGCCCTGGCGCGCCTGCTCGAGCGCCTTGCGCATGATGTCCATCGTGATGCCGCTCACCTTGATGTCCATCTGCAGGGCGGTGATGCCCGCGGCGGTGCCGGCGACCTTGAAGTCCATGTCGCCGTAGTGGTCTTCCGCACCCGCGATGTCGGAGAGCACGGCCCACTTGCCGTTCTCTTCGTTCATCACGAGGCCCATCGCCACACCGGCCACCGGCGCCTTGATCGGCACACCGGCGTCCATCATCGACATCGCGCCACCACAGACCGACGCCATCGACGATGATCCGTTGGATTCGAGAATGTCGGACACGACGCGCACAGTGTAGGGGAACTGCTCCTGCGACGGCATCACCGGCGCGAGCGCGCGCTCGGCCAACGCACCGTGGCCGATTTCTCGGCGGCCGGGGCCACGCAGGAACTTCACTTCGCCGACCGAGAAGGGCGGGAAGTTGTAGTGCAGCATGAAGCGCTTGTACGACTCGCCGTCGACCTTTTCGATCTTCTGCGCGTCATCGTCGGTGCCGAGCGTCGCGGTGACGAGCGCCTGCGTCTCGCCACGCGTGAACACCACTGAGCCGTGTGCGCGGGGAAGGACGCCGACTTCCGTCCAGATCGGACGGATTTCGTCGAAGCGACGGCCGTCGAGACGCTGCCCGCGGTCGAGGATTTCCTCGCGCAGGATGCGTTCCTTGAGACCACCGATGATCGACTTGACGTCGGCCTGCTGTTCCTCGGGGTAGCTCTTCACGATCCCGGCGATGGTCGCGTCGACCTTCGCGTAGTTCTCGAGCTTGTCCTTGATGCGCATCGCGTCGGCGATCGGCTCGTAGGCCTTGCCTTCCACATCCGCGCGCAGGGCCGCGTCGATCACCTTGGCCGACACCGAGACCTTGGCCTTGCCGACTTCCTTCTTCAGGTCGTCGATCATCGCCACGATCTGCTTGATGGCCGCGTGTGCCGTTTCCAGCGCCGTGATCATCTCTTCTTCGGTCGCTTCGTTCGCGCCCGATTCGACCATCATGATCGCGTCCGCGCTGCCCGCCACGACCAGGTCCATCTTGCTGACCTTGCGCTGCGTGTAGGTGGGGTTGACCACGAACTGGCCGTCGACGAGACCGACGCGCACGCCGGCAATCGTCTTCTCGAAGGGGATTGACGAAATCGCGAGCGCCGCCGAGGCGCCCGTGATCGCGAGCACGTCCGAATCGTTGTCCGTGTCGGCGGAAATCAGCATGCCGACAATCTGCGTTTCGTACGTCCACCCAGCAGGGAAGAGCGGACGAAGCGGACGATCGATCAGGCGGCAGGTGAGGGTTTCCTTGTCGGCGGGCTTGCCTTCACGCTTGAAGAAGCCGCCGGGGATCTTGCCAGAGGCATAGGTGGATTCGCGGTAGTCCACCGTCAGGGGCAGGAAGTCGATGCCCTCGCGCGCGCTGGCTGCGCGGCAGGCGGTGACCAGCACCATGGTGTCACCCTGGCGGATGATGATGGCGCCGTCGGCCTGCTTGGCCAGCTTGCCGGTCTCGATCGACAGGGTCGATGAGCCGATCTTCAATTCTCTTCGGTACATGTGTCTTGTCCTTCTGCTCTCTACTGTGTGCTTGTGGTGCGTGCGCGGGAGGCTACTTGCGGATGCCGAGGCGCTTGATCAGCTCCAGGTAGCGATCCGCGTCCTTGCGCTTCACGTAGTCCAGCAGACGACGCCGCTGGCCGACGAGCTTGAGCAGGCCGCGGCGTGAGTGATGGTCCTTCGCGTGCGTCTTGAAATGTTCCGTGAGGTAGGTGATGCGTTCTGAGAGAATCGCCACCTGCACTTCGGGGGAACCTGTGTCGCCTTCGTGGGTCTTGTAGGTGGTGATGACTTCTGTCTTACGGTCTTTGGTGAGCACGATCTATCGTTCCTTCCACGAGCGCCCCAGAGTGCACGGAAGTGTGCAGGACCAGAACGCCGTAACTCTTACCCCAACAAAGGGTTAATTGTAGCCCGGTCAGCCGAGCACTGTCGAGGGCTGGAGCAGCCCGCCGCGCAGGTCGGCGAGGGCCACAAGGGCGCCTGACTCGTCGAGCAGGCGGATCTTCCGGAGGGTGTCCGAAGCCGGAACCCATGGCCCTTCAATCAGTTGCGGGCCGATGGGGTTGCCGTGCCTGACATTGACCAGGCCCGCTTCCGACACCCGGACGGCCGGCAGGTCGGACAGGGCCTCGGCCATGGGCACCAGGTGCGCTTCGACCTCCGGGCCCAGCCGCTCGGCCTCAGCCAGGGGGAGGGCCCGGGTCACGTCGAACGGGCCCGACCGCGTGCGCCGCAGGGCGTCCAGATGGGCGGGGCAGCCAAGAGCCTCACCCAGGTCGCGGGCCAACGAGCGCACATAGAACCCGGCAGAGACCGACACACGGATGTGGAGCCGGTCGTCCTCGCGCCCCAGCCACTCCCACCCATGCAGCGCCACCGACGCCCGCTTGAGGTCTATTGGTTTGTCCTGCCGCGCAAGGTCGTACGCCCGCTGACCGTCGACCATCTTGGCGGAGTATCGGGGAGGCAGTTGTTCAAACGGCCCGACGGTCGCATCGAGGGCGGTGCGTATCGCGTCGTCCGAGAGAACCCGCCCGTCTCCCCACCCACCCAACTGCCCATCCGCCCATCCGCTCACCTTGATGGGTTCGCCAGCGGCGTCATCCGTCGTGGTCGCAAAGCCAAACCGAATCGTGGCGTCGTAGGCCTTGTCGTGTCCGGTGAGAAGTGTGGCGATGCGGGTGGCCTTGCCGAGCATCAGGACGAGCAGGCCGGTGGCTCGGGGATCGAGCGTGCCTGCGTGTCCGATCGATCGCTCGCCGCTGACACGGCGCATCCGGGCCACAACGTCGTGCGACGTCGGGCCGGATGGCTTGTCGATGAGCAAAACACCGGTCATGGAAAATGAGCTCGGAGGCGATTCCTCGCCGCATCCAGACGAAAAATCGCCTCCGAGCTCAGGACACCGCTTTGCGCAGCGCCGCGACCTTGTCGGTCCGTTCCCAGGTGATCGCGTCGAGGTCGGTCGTCTTGCCGAAGTGGCCGTAGTTGGTGGTGTGCGAGTAGATCGGGCGCAGCAGCTTCAGCGTCTGGATGATCGCCGCCGGCTTGAAGTCGAACACCTTGCACACCGCGTTCAGGATGGCCGCATCCGAGATGTTGCCGGTGCCCATCGTGTCGATGTGCACGCTGACGGGATCCGGATAGCCGATCGCGTACGCGAACTGCACTTCACACTTGTCGGCGAGTCCGGCAGCGACGACGTTCTTGGCGACGTAGCGGCCCATGTAGGCGGCCGAACGGTCCACCTTGGACGGGTCCTTGCCCGAGAACGCGCCACCACCGTGCCGGCCCATGCCGCCGTAGGTGTCGACGATGATCTTGCGGCCGGTGAGGCCGGAGTCACCATGCGGACCACCCACCACGAACTTGCCGGTCGGGTTGATGAGGAACTCGGTCTTCTTGTTCAGCATCCCCTTCGGCAGCACCTTGCGGATGATCTCGTTGATGCAGAAGTCCTCGATGGTCTTGTGCTTCGCGCTCGCCGCGTGCTGGGTGGAGATGACGACGTTGGTGATTTCGGTGGGGACGCCGTCCACGTAACGGACCGAGACCTGGCTCTTGGCGTCGGGGCGGAGCCACGCGACCTTGCCGGCCTTGCGGACCTTGGCGAGGTGGCGGCCCAACCGGTGGGCGAACATGATTGGCGCCGGCATGAGCTCCGGCGTTTCGTTGCTGGAGTAGCCGAACATCAGGCCCTGGTCGCCCGCGCCCTGTTCCGCCTTCTTCTTGCCTTCGGCCGCGACCGCGTCGACGCCCTGGCTGATGTCGGGGCTCTGCGTCGTCAGCAGGTTGGTGATGAACACCTTGTCCGCATGAAACACGTCGTCGTCATTCACGTAGCCGATGCCGCGAATCGCCTTGCGGATGACTTCGTTGTAGTCGAACTTCGCCTTGGTGGTGATTTCACCGGCGATGACGACCTGGTTGCTCTTGACCAGGGTTTCGCAGGCCACGCGGCTGCGTTTGTCCTGGGTCAGGCACGCGTCCAGAATCGCGTCGGAGATGGTGTCGGCAACTTTGTCGGGATGGCCTTCACCGACGGACTCGGACGAAAAGATGTACTCACTCATAGCCGGGAAAGGCTATCACACGGGCCCCCGTGTGCCTCTACTCCTCGGTCTTCCAGTGCCCGGGTGCCGGCATCGCCGGTGCCGCCGCCGTGCCCGTCAGGTGGGCCACGATCTGCCGTGCGTGGAACCGGCCGTTTTCGATGAACCAGCGGCCGGTGTTCATGCCGCCGCACACGGTGCCCGCAATGTACACGCCGGGCCGCATGGTCTCGAATGTCGTGGGATCACACACCGGCGTCTTCACGCCGTCGTCGGCCAGCGTGATCCCCAGGCGCTGAAGGAAATCAAAATCCGGATGGTATCCGGTCATCGCAAGTACCCAGTCGTTTGGAATTTCACGCCGCCCGTCCGGGCCGCGGACGATGAGTGCGGTCTCACGAATCTCCTCGACACCAGTGTTGAAGTGCGCGGTGATGCTGCCTTCCTTGATGCGGTTTTCGAGGTCGGGGCGAATCCAGTATTTGACCCGGTCCGACAGCGCCGGCCCTCGCACGATCAGCGTGACCGCTGCTCCGTGGCGATGGCAGTCGAGTGCGGCCTTCGCTGCGGAGTTCTTCGCGCCGATCACCGCAACGCGCTGCTGCGCATACGGGAAAGCTTCGCGGTAGTAGTGTGTGACCTTGGGCAGGTCTTCGCCGGGCACGTTGAGCCTGTTGGGATAGTCGAAGAAGCCTGTGGCAATCACCACGTGTCGGGCGTGATGGGGGCCGCGACTGGTGGTGATGGTGAAGTCGCCGCGAGTTCCGGAAATCCCCTCGACCGCCTCATACAGCCGCACGTCGAGCGCCTCGCGAGCGGCGACCATCCGGTAGTACTCCAGCGCGTCCTCGCGGGTGGGTTTGTAGCCGGTGACGGGGAAGGGGTGGCCGCCAATCTCGATCAGGTCCGGCGTGGAGAAAAACTCCATCAGCGCCGGGTAGCCGAGAATGGAATTGGCGAGGGCGCCTTTGTCGAGCACCCGGGCCGTGAGTCCATGCCGCCGGGCTTCGATGGCACACGCGAGCCCCACCGGGCCGGCACCGACAACGAGCAGATCGGTCGGGGCCATGTCAGTCCGTTCCCAGCAGCGGATTCTCGATCGTCACATCCGGGAAGCGGCTGAAGTCCCGGTCTGTTGAATACAGCGTCGTGACGCCGTGCCGCCGGCAGAGTGCCGCGATCCGTGCATCATGAATGGCACCACCGGTCACCAGCGACCGTTCCACCATCGGCCGCAGGGCGGCCCAGTAGCCCTCTTCCTCGTGCAGGAGCACGAGCGTCGGAGACTCACGCCACGCATCGATCTGGATCAACGCATCCGCCACCGGCGTCGGCGGTTTGTAGATGCGCGGATGGGTGACGATGGCAAAAAACTCGTGGAGACAGGGCCAGGGAATCGCCCACGCCGACGGCCTTTCGGCGAGTGCCGTCACCACGGCGTCAGCGTTGAGATGGAACGGGGAGTCTGCGCGGTGCGCGTAGACCAGAATGTTGGTGTCGACCGCAATCATCGGCTCAACCCAGCCGGTAGATGGTGTCGCGGATGGACTCCCAGTCAGCATCGTGGCGGAGCAACCCCTCGCCCCTGAACGTGTGCTTCTTCAGGCGGAAGGGGACTCGTGCCGAGCTCTGCGCCAGGCGCTGCCGGAGCGCTTCCTCCACCACCTCCCGCAACGTCTTCCCCTCGCGTTGCGCCTGCCGCTTCGCCCGCACAAGCACGTCATCGGCAATCTCGATGGTTGTCTTCATATGGGTACCCAGATTACACCGCATTTTCGGACTGCGGACTGTCGGACTGGGGACGAGCGTCCCCAGCACACGCGACGGTACGATCCGCGTCACAAGACGCGCTCCCGGAAATCCGCGGAATCGATCGACGGCACCGGCCGGCTGCTGATGTCCGGCTACGACAACGTGGTGAGCTGACCGGGGGCCTGTTTGAGAGCCGCGAGGATCGCCGCGGCCATCACGCGGAAATGGGACGCGTGCCAGACGACGCGACCGTCAATAACAAGCACCACCTGGGGCGACTCGTGACGGACGCCGAGTTGCTGTTCGATTGCTCGCGAGACCTCTCGGGCTTCCTGGATACGGACGATGGAGATATCCGCGTCAAGGTCGGCACAGTTGGCCAGGTTCTGGATCTCCTCCATCGCCATCGCGCTCGTGCCGCACGTCAGGCTGTGTTTGAAGATCACGGCCGGCCGTTGGGCCGACTGGGCAAGGGCCGCCTGCCAGGCGCTGATCGAATGGAGCTCGCGAAGCACTCCCCATTGTCCAACACGCCGGGACGCGTCGCACCAAAATTGTTATTGATCTCCTCCCGGCGATCGCGCATCGCATAGCGCGGCATCTTGCCGTCCTCTTTGTTGCTCCGGAGTGCTTGTATGAGACCGAATCTGAAGTCCGCCGTCATCGCCTCGTGCCTTGCGGTCATCGCCCTTGCGTCCATCACCCTGCAGGCCACCCAGCAGCGCCGCAATCTCGATTTCACGCTGGTCAACCGGACCGGTCTGACCATCATGGAGGTCTACCTCAGCCCGACCAGCTCCGACGAATGGGGCGAGGACGTGATGGGCAAGGATGTGCTCGCAAACCGCGAGAAGGTGGACATCGTGTTCTCCAGCGCCGAGACCGAGTGCAACTGGGACCTCAAGGTTGTCGACGAAGACGACGACTCGATCGAGTGGACCAAGCTCAACCTGTGCACGGCGTCAGAGATCACGCTGATGTACGAAGGCAAGAAGCCCACCGCGATCATCAAGTAGCTCTCCGCGAGGGTTCTAGAAGAGCGCGCCGATCGCGCGCACGACGGACTGCGTCACGTCGGCACGCGACCCGGGAATCGAGCAGGCGGCTGCGTTCACATGGCCCCCGCCTCCGAACTGGACGGCCACCGCGCGCACGCTGACGTCGCCCTTTGACCGCATGCTGACGCGATACTGCGCGTCGCTCTGCTTGCGTACGAGCGCCACCGCGAGCACGTTCTTCGCGCCGAGCGGCAGGTTCACCAGGCCATCGGTGTCGTCAGACGTGGCCCCGCACGCCGCCAGCAGCTCGTCGTCGTAATACAACACGGCGAGACGGTCGTCGTGGTGCAACTCCATGGCATTAAGCAATGCGCCGGTGAGCCGGACGCGGCCGATGGAGAAGCTGTCGAAGATCTCGCGGGAGAGCCGCGCGGGAGAGACGCCGGTGGCCGCGATGCGCGCACAAATGGAGAACGTGCGCTCAGAGATGGGGCCGTGCCGGAACCCGCCGGTGTCGGTCGCGATCCCGAGATACAGATGCGACGCGATGTCAGGCGTCCAGGTGACACCCAGGGCGTCGATGACATCCGCCACCATCTCGGCACACGCGGCTGCCGAGGCGTCGAACCAGTTCACCGTGCCGTACATCGCATTACCGATGTGATGGTCGATGTTGATGACGGTGGGACGATCCAGCCCGTCCACCTCGGGCCGCTTCAGATCGCCACATTCCATGACGATGGTGGCTTCTGCGGCCAGGGGAACGCCCTCGAGGGGGGGCACGGCGCCCGCCACGATGATGCGATCCGCGCCGGGGAAGCCGCGATAGGCGCCGGGCACCGCGTCCTTGTTGACCAGGCGGACACGCTTGCCGAGCGCGTCCAGCGCAAAGGCCATCGCCAGCTGCGATCCGATGGCATCGCCATCAGGCCGTGCGTGTGAGGTCAGAAGGAAGTGGTCGTGCGCGCGGATGGCGGCGGCGACGTCGAGGGCGGAACTCATTCGTCGGTCGGCTCGCGTTCGTCGCGTTCCTTCTTCAGGTCGAGCAGGATCTGCTCGATGCGGTCCTGATGGGCGATCGCCTCGTCGTAGAAGAACTGGAGCTCGGGGACGCGGCGCAGCCGCACGCGCGAGCCGATCTGCCGGCGCAGGAAGGGCATCGCGCGCTCGAGCGCCTTCTGGGTGTCCTTGCGCTGCTTGTCGTCACCCATGACGGTGTACAACACACGCGCCAGCTGCAGGTCGGGCGTGACCTTCACACGCGTGAGCGTGAGGAAGCCGATGCCCGGATCGTGCACCTGCTGGGCAATGATCTGGCTCAGCTCCTGCCGGATGTGTTCGCCGACACGGTCGGGCCGTGAGCCTTGCGCCATGGGGTCAGAACACCGCCGCGATCTTCTGGATGTGGAAGACCTCGATCATGTCGCCGACTTCGATGTCGTTGTACTTGTCGAGGCTGATGCCGCATTCCATCCCCGACTTGACCTCGCCGACGTCGTCTTTGAACCGGCGCAGCGAACTGATGCGCCCGGTCCACAGCACCTCGCCGCCGCGGAGCAGGCGGGCCTGCGCGTCGCCCGCGCGGGTGATCTTGCCCTCGGTGACCATGCAGCCGGCGACGGTGCCGGCCTTGGGCGTGGAGAACGTCGCCTGGACCACCGCCGCGCCGATGCGCGCTTCCTTGAGCGTCGGCTCGAGCAGCCCCGTCATCGCCTTCTTGATCTCGTCGGTAACGTGGTAAATGACCGAGTGCTGACGAATCTCGACTTCCTCACGCTCGGCCACGTCCGCCGCGTTGCGGTCTGGCTTGACGTTGAAGCCGATGATGACGGCGTCGGACGCGGATGCGAGGAGTACGTCGGACTCGTTGATGGCGCCGACGCCCGTGTGGATGATGCGCACCTTCACGCGTTCATCGGAGAGCTTCGCGAGGGTGTCGGCGAGCACTTCGGCGGAACCCTGCACGTCGGCCTTGATGATAATGGCGAGTTCCTTGAGGTTGCCCTCGGCCATCTGCTGCTGCAGCGATTCCAGTGTGAGACGTGAGCCACGCGCGCCGAGCGCCTTGGCCTTCGCCTGCGTCTGACGATAGGTGACGATCTGACGCGCCTTGAGCGAGTCGTCCACGACCTGGAGGATGTCTCCGGGCGAGGGGAGTGCCGACAAACCGAGAATTTCGACCGGCGTCGCCGGACCCGCCGACTTGATCTTGCGGCCCAGGTGATCGAACAACGCGCGGACCTTGCCGTCCACGGTGCCGGCAATGAACAGATCGCCTTCGCGGATGGTGCCGTCCTGCACGAGCACGGTCGCCACCGGACCACGGCCCTTGTCGAGTTTGGCTTCGAGCACGGTGCCCTGCGCCATGCGCGTCGGATTCGCCTTGAGCGTGCCGATGTCGGCCACGAGCAGAATCATTTCGAGCAGCTGATCCAGGTTGGTCTGCTGCTTCGCCGAGACCTCGACCGTGACGGTGGTGCCGCCCCATTCTTCCGGCTGCAGCCCCAGCTCCGACAGCTCGCGCTTCACGCGCTCGGGGTTCGCGCCGGGCACGTCAATCTTGTTGACCGCAACGATGATCGGCACGTTCGCCGCCTTCGCATGGTCAATCGCTTCCTTCGTCTGGGGCATGACGCCGTCATCGGCCGCCACCACGAGGATGACAATGTCGGTGACCTTGGCGCCGCGGGCGCGCATCATCGTGAACGCCGCGTGACCGGGGGTGTCGAGGAACACGACCCGGCGCTTGTTCACATCAACGGAGTAGGCGCCGATGTGCTGCGTGATGCCGCCGGCCTCGCCCTGCGCGACCTTGGCCTTCCGAATCGCATCGAGCAGCGTCGTCTTGCCGTGGTCGACGTGACCCATGACGGTGACGACCGGAGCGCGTTCGACCATGTCTTCCGGCTTCGATGCCGTGGTTTCGACGTCCACCACTTCTTCTTCGAAGGAGCGGATGAGCACTTCCGCACCGAAGTCGCGTGAGACGAGCTGTGCCGTCTCGGCGTCGAGCGTCGAGTTGATGGTCATCATCATGCGACGGTCCATCAACTTCTTGAGGACGTCCTTCGCCTTGACCTCGAGCTTGTCCGCCAGGTCCTTCACCGTCATGCCCTCGGCGAGGGTGATGAGTTTGGTGATCGGCGGCAGTTCCATCGCCATCGGCGCCTGGGACGGCCGATCGTCGCGGCGCGGACCACGCGCGCGCGGACCCGAGTAGGCCGGGCGATAGGTCGACTGGCCCGGGCGCTGCTGTCCGAACGGCGGACGACTGCCCGGAGCTCCGGCGGGTTGACCGGAGCGCACGGGTTGCGAGGGCAGGGGACGCGGACCGCCGAGTGGTGGACGCGGACCGGCGGGAATCGGACGACCGGTCAGGCCGGGACGCACGGCCATGCCAGGCTCGGCAGGGCGTGTCGGGGCCGGGGCAGAAACGGAGGGACGCACTGCCGGACGCAGCGGCATCGGCCGCGCAGCCGGCGCTTCACCCGTGAGCGGATCTTCGATGCGCAGACGACGCGACGGCGGCACCACGCGACCGGGACGAATGATCGGCTTCGTGACCGGGCTAATCGCGGGTGGAGCCGGTGGCGTGACTGCCGCCGGCGCCTGGGGCACGCGGGCCGGAGGGGGGACCGGCACCGTCGCCGTTGGTGTGGGCCGCGCCCCCACAGGCGGGGGCTCGGTCTCGACTTTCAGTCTGCCGCGAGGCGCAAGCGTTGTGGGCGCAGGCGCAGGTGCCGGCTCGGCTGCGGCCACACCAGCCACCTCGGGAACATCAGGCGCCGCGACCGGCTCGGCCACCAGTCCTGCCGCAACAGCATCGGCCGCCTCGGCGACAGGAGCCAGGGGCTCTGCAGCCGGTGCAGGGGGCGCCGCGACGTCTTCCGCAGGCGCGGTGCCATGGGCGTCTTCGGGCTGGCCACCGGCCGGCTTGACGGTCTTGACCAGGCGCGGCCGTAGTGCGGGCGCAGCCGGCTTCGGAGGCTCGACGACTTTGCCGGCCTTGGCGCCGGCCTTCACGGCGCCCTTCTTGGGCGGCGCAGGGGCATCGGCGAAGAGGGCGGTCGGCGGCGGCAACGCGATGCGGCGCTTGCGCGCCTCGCGCTCGACAAACTGCCGCGCAACGATCTCCTCGACGGAACTCGAGGCACTCTTCACCTCGATGCCGGTCTCGCTCTTGAGCAGGCTCATCGCGTCCTGGCTCGACAGACCCAGGAGCTCAGCGACTTTGTAAATCCGGACAGTGGCCAAACGCTACCTCACTCGTATTCGGTCGTCGTCGCGGAACCCGCAGCTGCGAGCACCGCCTCGACCGTTTCCGCATCGAACCCGGGAATCGCGGCCAGCGCCTCGGTGCCGGCCTCGCGAATCTTGTCTGCCGACGTAAAGCCTGCAGCCTTGAGCTGCGAGATGACTTCGTCGTGGATATCGGGCAACGTCAGGGGCGCTTCAGCCTCACGTGTCTCGCCGAACTCGAGGCCGGCCAACTGCAGCTCGACTTCCTTCTTCTTGTCCTCGTCGCTCTTGATGTCGATCTTCCAGCCGGTCAGCTTCGCGGCGAGCCGCACGTTCTGACCCTTCTTGCCGATGGCCAGCGACAGCTGCCGATCTTCGACCAGCACCTCCATCACGCGCGCCTCATCGTCGACAATCGTGACGCGCTGGACACGGGCGGGGCTGAGGGCCTTGGTGACGAAGTCGACCGGATCTTCCGACCATTCGACAATGTCGATTTTTTCGCCGCGGAGTTCGCGGATGATCGCCTGCACACGGGTGCCGCGCATGCCGACGCAGGCGCCGACCGGATCCACGTCGCGTTCGCGGGAGAACACGGCGAGCTTCGCACGATCGCCCGCCTCACGCACGCAGCCGCGAATCATGACCGTGCCGTCGTAGATCTCCGGCACTTCCTGCTCGAACAGCTTGATGAGCAATGCCGGATCCGTGCGCGAGAGCACGACCTGCGGGCCCTTGGCGTTGCGCGTCACGGTCTTGATGACGGCGCGCACACGGTCGCCGATGGCGTAGTTTTCGGCGCGCGACTGTTCCCTGCGCGGGATCTGGCCTTCGACGCGGCCGATCTCCACGATGAGATCGCCGCTTTCGAAACGCTTGACGAGGGCATTGACCACTTCGCCGACGCGCTGGCTGAACTCGCCGTGAATCTTCTCGCGCTCCGCTTCGCGCACGCGCTGGGCGATGACCTGCTTGGCCGTCTGCGCCGCGATGCGACCGAGCTTTTCGGTTTCCTTCGGGAATTCGATTTCCATCCCCGCTTCGGCTTCTTCGCCGTATTCCGCCTGGGCATCGGCCAGCGCGATTTCACGGTGCGGGTCGGCTACCGCCTCCACAATCTGCTTCACCGCGTAGAGTTCCACGAGCCCGGTGTCGAGGTTGAACCGTGTGCGCAGGTCTTCTTCTTCCTTGAACACCTTGCGCGCGGCCGCGAGATACGCGTCCTCAATCGCTCCGACAACGATGGACGGGTCGATGCCCTTGTCCTTCGCTACCACGTCAATCATCTGCTGCAGTTCGGTCGCCATAATCAGAACTCCACGTCCAGCCGGGCGCGTTTGACCGCCGCCACCGGCACCCGGTGTGTCCGCCGGCCTTCTGCCAGCAACACCGATCCTTCGTCCACTCCCGTGATCCGGCCCGAGAAACTCGTCTGGCCGTCCACTGGCGCTGACGTCACAATCTTCGCGAGACGCCCGGTGAACCGCCGGTAGTCGTCTTCGCTTCGTAACGGTCGATCCAAACCCGGTGAGGACACTTCCAAGGTGTAGGCCTTGTCGAGTGCCGCCCCGAGGTCGTCTTCCACGTCGAGCAGGGCGCTCAGGTCATGACTGACCTTCTGGCAATCCCCAATCCCGACCGCGTCTCCGGGCTGTTCGGGGCCCTTCGACACGTCCCATGGTCGATCGACCATCACCCGCAGCACCCAGCCGATGGATTCGCGCCGGAACTGAAGATCAAAAATCGTCAGTCCGTGGCTTTCGGCCACGCGTTGTGCCGCTTCGCGCACACGGTCGACGGCTTGCTCGCGGGTCGTAGCCACGTCAGGATCCTGCAGGTTGCCGGAACGGGAAAAAGGGGCCTAAAAACAGAAAAAGTGGGCACGGGCCCACTTACCACCGCATTCCCGCTACGAGCACCCGCAAGTATACACCGCGCGTGGGTTACTGGTTCATCGGTTCATGGTTCATGGGCTACCAACCGCCCAGTCACCCAGTTGCCCAGCAGCTCAGTTCATGAACACGCACGCCGTGGCCGGTGCCCCCGGGGGGGTGGCGATGGCCTCCGAGACCAGGTCCGCCAGTCGGCGGTAGCCGACATCATTGGGGTGGAAGCCGTCGGAGGAGTAGTTGCCGGCGTCGTACATCGGGGCGTGGCACATGAGATCCACGATGAGCACGTCGGCGGACCGGGTGGCGTTCATGGCCGCCGAATAACCCACAGCCAGCCGCCGCATCCACTCGCGTTCGGTCGGGTTCAGGCTGCTGGCGTAGGGCAACCGCGACAGGTTCGGCAGGTTCAGAACAATGACCGTGGTCGTCGTCGCCCGGGCGCGGATGCCGGTGAGCAGGTCCCGGAATTCCTGCGCGAAGGAGGTGATCTGGGCCGTAATGTAGGCGTCCACGTTGCCGTTGGCCTGACCGGCCTTGACCGCCGCCGCGACGATGTTGACGTCATTGCCACCGGCAAAGACGGTAACCAGTGTGGAGGCCCGGGGCACAAAGGGCATTTGGGCATCGATGAAATTGGTCACCGGGTCGCGCCCCACGGATTTGCCCAGATCGAGCAACCGGCGGCTCACGACTGCGCCCGGAATGCCGAGATTGGTATCTGAAAAGTCGGAGTGCGCGGATTTCAGGCGCCGGCTGACGGTCTGGACGTAGCCCGTGCCATCGGGACAGGCCGCAAACGGCTGGCACACCACGGAGCCGCCGTAGCCGATAGTGTCGCTCGCGCCGACGGCCGCGTAACGCACGGCCCCGGCGGGGAGGCCCGGCTCTGTCGGGGCTTTCAAGGCCTCGCACGCGGCCAGAGCGGTGACAGGCAACACGGCAAACACGAGACGCACGGGACGCTTCACCTTAGTCCTCTCGGCTGTTGGGGGGCCTCCCGTTATAAGAAAAATGAGCTCGGAGGCGATTTCTTCCGAAATCGCCTCCGAGCTCGTCAACGGCGGTTGACCATGAACGTGGTGGTCTGGTCGAAGAAGCTGCGAAGGGTGAGGGTGACGTCGTCGGGCAGCGTCGCCTCGTCAAGGGCTCTCGTCATGAGCTGCATCCAGCGGTCGCGCGCCGCCTGATCGACCGCAAATGGCGCGTGGCGCTGACGCAACCGCGGGTGGCCGCGCTGCTGAATATAGCGATCCGGCCCGCCAAATCGGCCGATCAGGAAGTCACGCAGCCTCGCTTCCGCGCCGGCCATGTCGCCGGGCGGATACATCGGCCCCAGGATGTCGTCAGCCGGAACCTGCGCATAAAACGCCCGAACCAGCCGATCAAACCCGTCCTCGCCGATACGCTCGTAAATCTGGAGTTCGCCAATCTGCATGAATGAGCTCGGAGGCGATTTTGTCAGAAATCGCCTCCGAGCTCATTTTTCAGAGGGGGGTGACGACGAGGTCGTAGCCGCGGGCGCCGGTGATGGTGGCGTCCACGAGGGTGCCGGGGACGAGGGTCGCGGGGTCGCACTGATCGAAGTACACGAGGGCGTCGATGTCGGGTGCCTGGCCTTCGAGGCGCCCGAGCACGACGAGGTCGGAGTCGGGGGACGGGCCGTCGACCATGACTCGCACGGCCTGGCCCTTTCGGGCCCTCATCCGCGCGGCCACGATTTGTTTCTGCAGCCTCATCACGCGGTCGCGACGCGCCTGTTTTTCCGCCGCCGGCACGTCATCGACCATCTCGAACGCCCGCGTGTCTTCCTCGTGCGAATACGTGAAGACGCCGACGTGGTCGAAGTTGGTGTCGCGAACAAACGACAGCAGTTCCTCGACGTCCTGCTCGGTCTCGCCGGGGAAGCCCACGATGAATGTGGTGCGCAGGGTGACCTCCGGAAGGAAACGGCGGATGCGCGCGAGCAATTTGTCGTAGCTGTCGCGATTGCCGGGACGTCGCATGCGGCGCAACACGTCGGCAGAGGCATGTTGCAGCGGCAGGTCGATGTAGCGGCACACCTTCTCGCACTCCGCCATCGCCTGCAACACGTCATCCGTGATCGTGGTGGGGTAGAGGTACAGAAGCCGGACCCAGGCGAGGTCCTCGACCTGATTCAGACGCCGGAGCAATTCCGCGAGCGCACCTCGTTTGCCCTTGTCGATCCCGAAAAACGTCGTGTCCTGCGAGATCAGCAGCAGTTCGCGCACGCCACGCGCCGCCAGTACTTCCGCTTCCTGCACGATCGCGTCGATGTCCCGGCTCCGATACCTGCCGCGCAATGTGGGAATGATGCAGAACGCACACGTGTAGTCGCAGCCTTCGGCGATCTTCACGTAGGCGAAGTGTTTCGGCGTGGTCTGAACCCGCGGGGTGTCGGAGCCGTAGAGGTACGTGATGTGGGGGGCTGGGTGCTCAGTGCCCAACGCGGCGGCGCGCGACTTGAAGAGTCGCATCGGCGCTGGTTGGCCGGCGATTGCGGGGACGATGTCGAGTACTTCGCCGGTGCCGAGGCACACGTCGATCTCCGGGATCTCGGTCTTGAGCTGATCGCGATAGCGCTCGGCCAGGCACCCGGTGACGATCAGCTTCTTGCACGATCCATCGCGTTTGTACTGCGCCATCTCGAGGATGGCATCGACGGACTCTTCCTTGGCGTTGTCGATGAACGCGCACGTATTCACCACGATCACGTCCGCCGTGGACGCCTCACTGGTCAACTCATGCCCTGCCGCCTGCGCCATGCCAAGCATGACCTCGCCATCAACGAGGTTCTTCGGGCACCCGAGTGATACAAATCCAATCTTCATCAGGGATATCAGCAATCAGCAATCGCACTCAGCACAGTGCACTGTGCACTCAGCACCGGTCTATGGATACATCCGATACAACATCCGGGGATACGGAATGGCTTCGCGCAGGTGGTCGAGTCCGCAGATCCAGGACACGACACGTTCGATGCCCATGCCGAAACCGGCGTGGGGCACGCTGCCGAAGCGGCGCAGATCGAGATACCACTCGAACGCTTCCTGCGGCAGGTTGTGGTCCTTGATGCGCTGCAGCAGCACGTCGAGGTCTTCGAGGCGCTGACCGCCGCCGATGATCTCTCCGTACCCTTCCGGCGCGAGGATGTCGACCGACAACGACACCTCGGGACGACCATCCATCGGCTTGAAATAAAACGCCTTGATCTCACTCGGATACCCCGTCACCGCCACAGGACCATCAAAGTGCTCCGACAGCGCGGTCTCATCCGGACTGCCGAAGTCGCCACCCCACTCAAAGGGCAGGCCCTTGCTCTTCAACAACGTCACGGCATCGTCATAGGTGATGCGCGCGAAGGGTTTCGCGATGCGCTCGAGCTTCGCGGTGTCTCGCTCGAGCACCTTCAGCTCACGCTGCTTCTTCTCGAGCACCCGTTCGATCACCGAAACCACCAGGCCCTGCGCCAGTTCGATGATGTCCTCAAGGTTGGCGTAGGCCACCTCGGGTTCGACCATCCAGAACTCCGTCAGATGCCGGCGTGTCTTGGATTTCTCTGCGCGGAACGTCGGACCGAAGCAGTACACCCGCCCAAGTGCCATCGCATTCGCTTCGTTGTAGAGCTGACCACTCTGTGTCAGATAGGCCGTCGCATCGTCGAAGTACTGCACCGGGAAGAGCGTGGTGGTGCCTTCACAGGCGGACGGCGTGAAGATCGGCGTGTCGGCCAGCACAAAGCCAAGGTTGTTGAAGTAGTCGCGCACGGCATCGATCACTTCGTGGCGGATGCGGAGGACGGCCTGCTGCCGCTGCGAACGAATCCACAGGTGACGGCGATCCATGAGGAAGTCCACGCCGTGTGCCTTCGGCGTGATGGGGAAGTCGGTCGCGGCGCTCACCAGCTCGAGGCCGGTGATATCGAGCTCACACCCGCCCGGCGCCCGCGAATCCGCGCGCGCGGCGCCATGCACGATGATGGCGCTTTCCTGGGAGAGGTGGCTGGCCACGTCGAACGTCTCGTCGCCGACCTGCGCCTTCGACATCACGGCCTGGATGAACCCGGAGCCGTCGCGTACCTGGAGGAAGTGGATCTTACCGCTGGACCTGCGGTTCGCCAGCCACCCCTTGATGGTGACCGGGGAGCCGACGTGCTTCGCGATGTCTTCGATATAGACGTGCATCCGTTCTAGTCTAGCGGAACTCCTCAACGTACCGGGCGAGCAGGTCCCGCAGGGGGGCAAAGCGCTGGTACTTGTGGACCTGAGCCCGGGCGTAGCGCAAGGTTCGCGGGATGTACTGGATGTAGACCGTATTGGACTTGGCGGTCGTCTGGTAGCCGAACGTGCCCAGGGCCTTGAGGTTGCGCTGCAGGGCCATCTCGTCGAACCGCCGCCGGAAGTCGGTGCCCTCACCCGACCGGCCGCCCAGTGCCAGAAAGTAGGCCAGCAACTCGTCCACGTCCTCGTCGGAAATATCGACGTACGAATCGCGGAGCAGCGACACCAGGTCGTAGGTGTCCGGGCCCATGCGCGCGTCCTGAAAATCGATGATCCACAGCTGCCCGTGCGCCAGCATCAGATTCCGGCTGTGGTAATCGCGATGGCACAACACCCTCGGCTCGGCCGCGAGCGTGGCCACGAGCGCCCCGAGTTCCGTACGCAGGGCATCCCGATCTCCCGGCGCAAACTCGACGCCCCGAAAGGCTTCGAGGAAGTGTTTGAGGAAGAAGTCCATCTCCCACGTGAGCTTCTCGACATCAAACGCGATCCCGTACGGCACGTACTTCGGACTGGCCAGTTCCCGCCCGCGCCGCTGCATCGTCTCGATGAACCCGACCGCCTGCCGATAGAGGGCCGCGTGTTCCGCAGACGGCGCCGCACCGACGTGGGCCTGCATCGTGACGTCCCCGAGATCGCTCAGGGCGAGCACGCCGTGATCGGCCGCTTCACCCAGGATGGTCGGCACCGGCACCGGCATCGCGGCAAACAGCTCCGCGACGTTCACGAAGGGCAACGAGGCGTAGTCGAAGGCCGCCGCATTCACCGCCAGGACAAACGACCGCCCCTCCTTCGGGATGACCCGGAAATACCGCCGGTCCGACGCATCGCCGGTCAGGGGGACCACGCGCGCAGACGTTTGTTTGGTGCGATCGAGATAGATCTGGACGGGAGCGGGAAGCGCGCGAGACACGTCGCTAGTCTACTCGTGCGCATGGAGGATTGGGGATTGGGGATTGAGGATGTGAATTGGGGAATTGCGTGATCGAGGAATTGGAGGATGATCTACGTCGATGTTGCCCACCATCGTTCTCACCGCCGGCCTTGGAACCCGACTGGCGCCGCTCACGCGGCTGCTGGCCAAACCGGCCGTGCCTGTGGCTGGCAAGGCGCTGATTGTGCGCGTCCTTGAATGGCTCGAGCGTGAGGGCGTGCGGGACCTCGTGCTCAACCTCCATCACCTCCCTGCGACAGTCACGGGCATCGTCGGTGACGGTTCGCAGTGGGGTGTGCGGGTTCGGTATTCCTGGGAGCGCGAGATCCTCGGGTCAGCCGGCGGGCCCAAACTGGCGCTGTCCCTCTGGCCTGGCCATGACGGCCCGTGCCTCATCGTCAACGGCGATACGTTGACGGACTTCGCGTTGTCACCCCTGATCGCGGCGCACAACGCCGCCCGCGCCGAGGGAGCGGTGGCGACGATGGCGGTGGTGGAAAATTCGAGGCCGGATCATTACAACGGGCTGCGACTGGATGCGGACGGTCGTGTGATCGCCGTTGTGCCGAAGGGGCACACCGAAGAGACGTGGCATTTCATCGGAGTCCAGGTGGTCGAATCGCGGGTCTTTGCGGACGTCCCAGCGAACACTCCTGCCGAGACAGTTGCGGGCATTTATCGGACGCTCGTCGCCAATCAGCCCGGCGCCATCCGTGCATGGCGTGTGGACGCACCATGCATCGACGTCGGTACGCCGGCGGACTACCTGGATGCCGTCTTGCGAGTTGCGCGCGCGGAAGGGCAGAGCACAACCCCTGTGGTCGAGGCCCCTTGGGCGCCAGACCAGTCACCGGCGGTCATCGATCCCACAGCGCAATTAAGAGATTGTGTGGTGTGGCCCGGGGCAGTGGTGGGCGCAGGCGCCGCGCTGACGCGGTGCATCGTCTTTCCAGATGGGCAGGTGGACGGCTGAGCCACCGCCCACCCGCCCATCGACCCACCCGCTCAACTCTCAGCGCTTGCGAATCGGCACCGACTGCTCGGCGCCCTCGCGCCAGACGCCGACCACGATCAGTGAACCGGCCCGCGCACTGCTCAGGCGCTTGGCCACTTCGTCCACCGACGTCACCGCGACGCCATTGATCGCGAGGATGACGTCACCACGCGCAAACAGACCGCGTGCGGCACTTGACGGATCCACGTTGGCGACGACGGCACCGCCCCGTCCTTGCGGAATGCGGAGCTGGCGCGCCGCCGCCGGTGTGATCGGCTCGATCGAGAGGCCGAGGCCGATCTCGGTCGGGGCTTCAGGTTCCGGCGTCACCTCCGGACGTTCGTCGCCGCCGGCGGTCTCCACTTCCGTTGCCAGGTCCAGCTCTTCGATCGTCACAGTGAGCGTCAGCGGCTTGCCGCCACGGACGACTTTGAGGGGCACCTTCGTGCCGGGGGCCGTCCGCGTGACCATGTTGGTCAGGTCGTCGCTCTTGCTCACCGGCTTGCCGTTGTATTCCACGACGAAGTCGCCGGATTTCACGCCCGCGAGATCCGCCGGGCCCTTGGCGTTGACCTGCGAAATGAGTGCGGCACCCGTCGAGGGCAGGCCCAGGTCGCGCAGATCGGCCGCGCTGATCGGCTGGTTCGACACGAACACGCCGATGCGCCCTCGCACGACCTTGCCGCCGCGCAGCCCGGTGAGGATTTCCTTGACCGTGTTGATCGGGACCGCAAAGCCGATGCCGATGTTGCCGCCGGACCGGTCGGAGATGATCGCCGTGTTCACGCCGACCACTTCACCGCGCACGTTGAGCAACGGCCCGCCGGAATTGCCGCGATTGATCGCCGCATCCGTCTGAATCATCTCCAGATCACGCCCGGGCACCGGACGAAGGTCCGCATCGGTCCTGCCGACCGCACTCACCACGCCGACGGTCACCGTGTTCGTGAAACCGAACGGGCTGCCGATGGCCATGACCCAGTCGCCGGGGCCAAGCTGATCGGAGTCACCAAACTTCGCTTCCGTCAGGGGCGTCTCCGGCATTTCGGTCAACTGAATCAGCGCGCTGTCGGTCAGCACGTCGCGGCCGACGACCTTCGCCGACAGGCCGGACTCAAGGCCATTCGGATCCATCCCGTAGAGAAAGACTTCAATGCTCGACGCGTTTTCCACGACGTGGTTGTTCGTGAGGATGTAGCCCGCCTTGTCGATCACAAACCCGCTGCCGCCACCTTCCGCGGGGGGCAACTGCTGCTGGGGCGGAGCCTGCCGCCCACGGGGCTGGCCGGGCATCTGGAAGAACTCTTCGAGGAGGCCACCGTCCCCGCCGCCGCGACCGGAGCGACGTTCGGTGCGCGTCCGGATGCTGACCACGACCGGATTCTGCGAGGACGCAATGTTCCGGAACGTGGACGCATCCAGCGGCCCGTCAAGCGGGGCGCTGTTCGTCGCCGGAATATTGACCGTGCGGGCGAACGATGCGGGCGTCAGATCGAGGCGTGACGCGATCACCATGCCGGCCGCCAGCGAGGCGACGGCGATCAGGAAACTATAGAAGAACGTGGCCTTACGGTTCGACATTGCCTTCAGCTCCCAACAAAGTATACCCAACCCATAGGACGACCCCGCGCGCCTGAAAGTTTTCGGCCGGCCGGCCTTTAACGCCGGCTTTACATTTCGCCGTTCCAGTCCTCAGGCTCGGGCGCCGTGGACCGGAACACTTCGAGATGCCACTTCCCGCCACCCCACGGCTCGATGATGTCGGCCGCGATGACGTCCACCAGGATTTCGTGGAACGTCCGCTGTTCGGGGTCCTTCTCGAGGTGATACGCCGGGTCTTCCCAGGTGAACGTCGGGTAGAGCAGCACGGTCAGAAACAGGTCAAACCCATCGTCGATCACCATGATCATGCCGACCGGGCGCTTCTGGGTGGCGTGATACACGAGGTACTTCTCGGCGCTCTGGGCCCGGATGTACCGCTTCAGGGTGAACTCGCGCGCCACGATGTCTTCGACGGCGATCTTCTTGTCCCAGCAGTCGCGGCAGTACCGCTCGTCGCCACGGGGTTCAACGACGTCCTTTGCGCTGCAGAGCGCACAGCGGATGGGTTCCGTCCCTTTTCGAGCCATGTATCAGTGGTCCAATTCTATCGCTTGAACGCAGGCGCGTACGCCCGCTCAATGTAGTCCTTCAGCATGCGCCGCGTGCTGAACCGCGGGGTCACCGTCGCGATCGACCGCCGGACGATGGCCAGCCAGCGTGTGGGCAGGTTCTTCGGGCCACGCGTATAAAACGCCGGGATGACCGACTGTTCGAGCAGGTCGTAGAGTGCCGCAGCGTCGGCGTCATCGACGACGCCCTGGTCCGTCGTTTCCGCGCGCCCGTCGATGAGCCAGCCGTTGTCGCCCGCGTAGCCTTCGGCCCACCAGCCGTCCCCAATCGAGAGGTGCGGCACACCGTTCATCGCGGCCTTCATGCCCGAGGTGCCGGAGGCTTCCAGAGGTTTCCGCGGGTTGTTGAGCCAGACGTCGCAGCCCTGCACGAGGAGGTGGGCGACGTGCAGGTCGTAGTCATCCACAAAGGCGATGCGTCCGCCAAACCGCGAGTCGAGCGCGTGGCGGAAGATCTGCTGCAAGTGGTGCTTGCCGGCCTCGTCGGCGGGGTGGGCCTTGCCGGCGAACACGAACTGCACAGGACGGCGCGCGTCGTTGACGAGACGCGCCAGGCGTTCGACGTCGCGGAAGATCAGGTCCGGACGTTTGTAGCCCGTGAAGCGCCGGGCGAATCCGATCGTGAGCGCTTCGGGATCGAGCATCGCGCCGCCGGCCACCGCGCGTGAGACGCCGCCGTCTTCCGCGAAACGTTCGCGCGCGCGTTCGCGCACAAACTGGAACAACGAGTTGCGCAGCGCCTGTCGCGCCGCCCACAACTCGTCGTCGGGGATTTCGTGAAGACGGAGCCACAACTCGGGTTCGTCGTACCGGTCGCGCCATTGCGCGCCCAGATGGCGGTCGAAGAGGCGGGCCATGCCGCCGGCGACCCAGGTTGGCACGTGGACGCCGTTGGTGATGGCGCCGACGGGCCGGTCGCCCACCGCGAGGTCGGGCCACAGGGGCGCGAACATCTCGCGCGTGACGTCACCGTGCAGCTGACTCACGGCGTTGATCGCGCCGGCCGAGCGCATGGCCAGGGCCGTCATGTTGAACTGCGGACCTGCGCCGTTGTCGTAGGTGCCGAGCGCGAGGAAGTGGTCACGCTCTTCGCCCATCGACCCCCAGCAGCCGGCCAGGTGTTGTTCGACGAGGCTGAACGGGAACGCATCGTGGCCGGCCGGGACGGGGGTGTGGGTGGTGAACACCGTGGACCGCCGCACGTCCACGAGCGCGTCTTCCCACGGCGTGCCTGCCGCCAACAGATCGCGCAACCGTTGCAGGATCACAAATGCCGCGTGGCCTTCATTGAGGTGCCAGACCGCCGGCGTGAGTCCAAGGGCGCGCAGCGCCAGCACGCCACCGAGGCCGAGAACGATCTCCTGTTGCAGACGCGTGTCCTGTCCGCCGCCATACAACCGGGCGGAGAGTTCGCGGTCCCACGGCTGGTTCTGTTCGAGGTCGGTGTCGAGCAGGAGCAGACGCACGCGACCGAGCCGCACTTCCCAGACCTGTACCAACACCGTGCGTGTGCCGAGCGGCACCTGCACGATGCACGGCTTGCGGTCACGCGTCTGCGCGCGCTGCACCGGCGCATTGGCCCAGTCGATCCGTTCGTACTGTTCCTGCTGCCACCCTTCCGGCGAGACACGCTGCCGGAAGTAACCCTGCGGATACATGAAGCCGACACCAATGAGCGGGATGCCGAGGTCGCTGGCTTCCTTGCAGTGGTCACCCGCAAGCACGCCCAGGCCGCCGGCATAAATCGGCAACGACTGATGGACCGCGAACTCTGCGGAGAAGTAGGCGACGACGTCGGTGGTGCTGGCGGAAACCACGCTGTGCCACCAGGTGCGCGGCTGCCCGTTGCCCATGTGGCCGTTGCCTGTGCGCATCACGTCCAGACCGGAGACCGCGCGGTCGTAGACGGCCAGTAGGTCGGCGTCGTTGGCGGCGCGTGCCAGTGCCTCCGAATCCATCAGCCGCAACATCAGCACCGGGTTGTGCCGCGTCTGCTGCCAGAGGCGATAGTCGAGCCGGCGAAAGACTTCGCGGGCGGGACTCCAGGTCCAGGACAAGTCCATCGCCAATTCGTGCAGACGGGACAGACGGTGGGGCAGCGCGGCGAGATCGGGTGGTGTCATGCAGTTACGAGCGAGCAAAAACGCGAGAGGTCAATGTTGCCGCCGGACACGATGACCACAACCTTCGTGTGGCCTGCGTTGCGCACCTGCGGCGAGAGGGCGGCGGCGATGGCACAGGCGCCCGCACCTTCCGCAATGATGTGACACCGTTCCGCCGCGAGGCGCATCGCGCGGCCGGTGTCGTCGAGGGAGACGACGATCGAGGCGTCCACCCACTGTTGGAGCAACGGCCACATCGAAGGCAGCACGGACTTGCCCCCGGCGCCGTCCACATACGATGCCGTCCACGCGTCAAAACGTTCGGGACGGCCGGACGCCATGGAGACTGACAACGGCGCGGCCGTTTCCGGTTCCGCCGCGTACACCTTCACACCCGGTCGCGCGGCACGCATCACGCAGCCGACACCGGCGAGCAACCCGCCGCCGCCAATTGAGGCGACCACGGCATCCACATCGGGTACCTGCTCGAGAATTTCGAGTGCGCACGTGCCATTCCCGCTGATGAAGTCATCGTCGTCAAACGGATGCACGAAGCGGCCCGTCATGCGATCAGAGCGGTGATTCTCGACGGCGCGCCAGCATTCCTCGTAGGGCGCGCGGTGGATCGTGGCGCCGAGGCGTTCGATGCTGGCGATCTTCGTGGCTGGAGCGGTGTCCATCACCAGGACGGATGCCTTGGCGCCTGCCTCGCGCGCCGCGAGCGCCACGCCCTGGGCCGCATTACCCGCGCTGACCGTCCAGACGCCCTCTGCCAGCGCCTCGCGCGACAACTTCGCCACCGCATTGGCTGCGCCGCGCAGCTTGAATGATCCGATCGGCTGAAATATTTCCAGCTTGAGGAAGATCTCCGGGCCGCCGCGCGCAATCGGGTCGAGCCGGATCACGGGCGTATGGACAGCGACCGAGTACACCCGGGTCGCAGCGTCCTTGACGGTCTCAAGCGAAATGGCACGAGCAGGAGCAGACATCAGAATTGTTCATCCTATCAGGTGAACCGCGGCCAGCGGACCGCGGACTGCGGACCGTGGACAGATGTAGACTTGGCGCGGACGGAGGGGACGTATGAACAGGCGCGATTTCATGGCGGCGACGGCGGCAGCGGGGTTGGCGGCGGCCACAGGCCCGGTCGCCCGAGCGTCCGAGGCAGACCCAGGCGCCAGCAAGGCTCCGGAGGTGCGAGTGCAGAGCAGTGTGCGGCCGGTGGTGATTGCCTCGGCCAATGGACAGACGCGCAGGAATGGCGGTCCAAAGAGCTGCGTCGAGATGGCCTACGACAAGATGATGGCCGGCGAGGATGTGCTCGACGCGCTGATCGCCGGCGTCACCATTGTCGAGCTCGATCCTGCGGACACCAGTGTCGGTTACGGTGGCCTGCCCAACGCTGATGGCGTGGTGCAGCTGGATGCGTCGGTGATGCACGGCCCGAAAAAGCGCGCGGGCGGCGTCGGTGCGCTCGAAGGGGTGCGTACGGCCGCGGCGGTTGCCAAAGCGGTCATGGATCACACCGACCATCACCTCATCGTCGGCAAGGATGCCCAGGTGTTTGCCCGCAACATGGGCTTCCCGATTGAAGCGGATCTCAACACGGAACGGTCGCGCGGTCTCTGGCTCGAGTGGAAACGTCGCACGGATCCGCTTCGCTACCTCGATCCGAATCGGCGCGAAAAGGCGATGGGCGACGTCATGATGGCCATGGTCGCTGAAGGGCTCGTGGACGAAAACCACATCTACGGCACCATCAACTGCAACGGCGTCAACGCCAGGGGCGAAATCTGCGGTGTCACGACAACCAGCGGTCTGGCGTGGAAGATTCCGGGTCGTCTGGGTGACTCGCCGATTCTTGGCGCCGGTCTCTACGTTGACGGGGAAATCGGCGCGGCGGGGTCGACCGGGCGTGGCGAAGCCAATCTCTTCAGTCTGGCCTCCATGTTGATCGTGGAAGAGATGCGTCGCGGCAAACATCCCAAGGACGCGGGCATGGAAGCCTGCCGGCGCATCCAGCGCAACACGATCGAGCAGCGCCTGCTCAACGATCGCGGGCTGCCGAACTTCAACATCAACTTCTATGTCGTGAACGCCAGGGGGGAACATGCCGGCGTCGCACTGTATTCGCGCAACGGACAGTACGCCGTCTGTGACGCCAAGGGTGGACGTCTCGAGTCCGTCGAACCACTGCTCGAAGGGAACGCGTAACGCGTAGGGAAGGAACCACACAATGAAACAACATCTCGTGACAACACTCGGACCGGCGCTCGTCGCCGTCCTGGCATGGACGGCGACGACAGGGACGCAGGGGCCACAGCTGCCGGGCGGCGACAACCCGACGATGTATCGGGTGGGTGGAGGGCATCGTGACGGCCCGTCGGTGTTTCCGCGGACGAATTACACGCAGATGAAACCGCTGGTCGAGGGGCAGGTGGACTTTCAGCATTTCCACACCTACGAGGAAGCCACGGCGATCCTGCGCAAGTGGGAGCGCGAACATCCGGACCTCGTCGAGGTGTACTCGGTCGGTCAGTCGCTGGAAGGGCGGCAGATCTGGCAGATGACGCTGACCAACAAGAAGACCGGTCGGCACACCGACAAGCCGGCGATGTTCATTGAAGGTGGGCGGCACTCCGGCGAAATCTCCGGCATCGAGGCCACGCTGTACTTTGCGAATCACCTGATCACGAACTACGGAAAGGATCCGGCGATGACGAAGCTGGTCGACACCAAGACCTTCTACGTCAAGCCCCACAACAACCCGGATGGCGCATCGCTGTATCACTACACCGCGCAGACGCTGCGGTCATCGGTGCGTCCGATGGACAACGACGGTGACGGGCTGTTCGACGAAGACCCGGGCGACGACCTCGACGGCGACGGGTTCATTCGCCAGATGCGTCAGTACGTCGGCCCCGGCAAGGGTAACGCGAACGTGGATACGCGGGATCCTCAGGGCCGCTTGATGCTCAACGTGCCGATGGGGCAGGGCGAGTACCTGATGTTCACGGAAGGTTACGACAATGACGGCGACGGCCGGGTGAACGAAGACGGCGTGGGGGGGCTGGACCTGCACCGCAACTACCCGGAGAACTGGCGTCCGGAAACCGAAGACAGCGGTCGCGGCTGGACGCAGGGGGGCGCCGGGGCGTACCCATTGTCGGAGCCCGAGACCCGCGCCGTGTTCGACTTCCTGATCCGCCACCCGCACATCGGTGTTGTGCAGTCGCTCGACACGTCGGTGCCGATGATTCTGCGCGGCCCGTCGACCTCGAAGTCGGAAGAGTCCGTGTTCCCCGAAGATCTCGTCTACCTGAAAAAGTTCGACGCGAGGGGCCTCGAGATCACCGGGTATCCGTGGGCGGGCGACACGTACTGGAACTATTCCAATCGCGGTCGCGGTGGCGCCGCGCCAAATCCTGACGCGCCCGGATCGCCGCTGTTTGGCCACGGGCCGGACTTTGGCTACCTCTATTACGGCGCTGTCTGGTACGGCAACGAGATCTGGGATGGTGGCCGCCTGCCGGAAGCCGATCTGAATGGGGACGGCCAGTCCGATGACTGGGAACGTCTGCAGTGGCTCGACAAGAACCGCCCAGGGAAAAATGACTTCCAGCCGTGGACGAAGACCACACATCCCACACTCGGCGCCGTCGAAGTCGGTGGATGGAATCCGAAGTTCTGGTCGCAGAATCCGCCACCCGAGATGCTCGAAAAGTGGGCGCGCAACGAGGCCCTCTTCAACATCTATCTGGCTGAGCAGATGGCGCAGGTGAAGATCGTGTCTGCCAACACCAGGCCCGGCACCGATGGCGCGACCGAACTGACGGTGGTGGTCACCAACGAAGGGGCGCTGCCGACGGCGCTGGAGATCGCGAAGCGCGTGAAGATCGTGCGCGAAGACAGCGTGGCGATTGACTTCGCGGCCTCGCAGACGGTCACCCGTGTCGGGCAGGCCGGCGGTGGTGCAGGGGCCGGTCGCGGTGGTCGTGCGGGCGGGTTCGGCGGTCGCGGTGGCGCTGCGCCAGATCCCAACGCGCGTCGTCGCACCGCTGAAGGCATCGGGTGGCTGAAGCCCGGTGAGACCCGATCACTCGCGTGGACCATCCGCGGCGCCGGCCCCGTCACCGTGACGATCGGCTCCACACGCGGCGGAACGGACTCGCGGACGGTGGAAATTCGCTGACGTCCGCGAGATTGAGGATTGGGGGATCGAGGATTGAAGAACGCCTCAATCCCTCAATCCCTCAATCAATCTCACAATCCACAATTGAGCAATTGCCAATCCTCAATCCTCAGTCCTCAATCCTCAATAATTTGAGCGCTTCCACCGGCAGCGCCCGCACGGTTCGTCCATTGGCCGTGGTGTCTGTGGCTTTCAACAGCGAGTTGTAGATCGCTTCTTCCGTCGCGTCCATGGCCGCTTCAAACAAACCCGAGACCGCATCGGTCGGCAGAAACGTTCGGGCCTGCGGGCTGGTGGTGGTGGTGACACGGTTGGATGTCGCGGTCGAAAACGCGATGGCGTAGTCGCCGGATCCATTCGAGAACGTGGATCCGGTGCGCGCCATCGCGAACACCGCGCGCGTGGCGAGTCGCTCAAGGTCCCGCGCATCAAGCGGTGCATCGGTCGCGACGATGATCATGCAGGAGCCATCCGCGTCCTGTGTCCACGTCGTCGGCGCTCCACCAGCGCGACCCGGTGTGAGCGTCCGCCAGACCTGACGGCCGTCAATGGTCAGGCGCCCTCCGAAGTTCGACTGCACCAGCACGCCCACCGTCCACGCAGGATCTTGCGCGCCCTGCCGCACGACGCGCGACGACGTGCCAATCCCGCCTTTCCATCCGAACGCGATCGTGCCAGTGCCTGCACCGACCGCGCCCTCCGCCACGGGACCGGTCACCGCGCTCGTGATCGAGGCGAGGACATGTTCCCGGGTGACTGGCAGACTGCGGATGTCGTTCAGGCCTCCGTCATTGGTTTCGCCGACGAGGGCGTTCACCGAGCGCACGGTGTCGTTGCCCGTTTGCGCCAGTGTCCACCGCACGACGGCCTCGACGGCCGTGCCGACCGCCAGCGTGTTGGTGAGCACGATCGGACTTTCGATGGTGCCCAGTTCGCGCACCTGGGTTGATCCCGCGAGTTTGCCGAAGGCGTTGCCGACGAAGACGGCCCCCGGCACCTTGTCGCGAAACAGATTGCCGCCATGCGGCACCACGGTGGTCACGCCCGTGCGCACGCGGTCACCGTCGATCACGGTCGTCTGGCCGACCCGCACGTCCGGCACGTCGGTGATCGCATTGAGCGCCCCGGGCGTCCCTGCACCCGGTGCAATCCCCACATCCCTCGCCCTCGGCCGATCCTGGGCGGCAATTCCAGCGACCATGACAACGCCAACAACAGCAGCAGCAATTTTCATACGGACCTCTGGACTCCCGGACCCTTGGACCGCGATAATAGCCCCGACTTCCCCCTGGTGTATTTACGAGGAGCATGTATGAGCAAGCGGCTGATTCGGCACATGGTCAGCGTTGTCGGTGTGATGGCGGTGGTGGCGGTGTGGGCGTGGACGCCCGTGAGCGTGGGCGCGCAGGTGCCGGCGAAACGGCCGCTCGGCTACGACGCCGTGGATTATTGGCGGTCGATTGGCGGCACGCGGCTGTCGGATGACGGCCAGTGGCTCGCGTACTCGGTCACATCGCAGGCGCTGGATGGCGAACTGATCGTCCGCAACCTCACCTCCGGGCAGGAGTTCCGACATCCACGTGGAACGACGCCCAACTTCACGCCGGACAGCAAGTTCGTACTCTTCACCATCGTGCCTCCGAAGACGACCGACGATGAGCCTGCGGCGGCCGGTGCGGGCGCGCCGGCGGCGGGCGGCGAAGGCGAAGGTGCCGGCGGGGCTGCGGCCGCCGCTCGCAACGTGGCCGGCATCATGGCGCTGCCGAGTGGCCAGGTGACGACCGTGGATCAGATCGCCACGATCCGGCTTGCGGCTGAGTCGTCCACGTGGGTCGCCCTGCACAAGGGCCGCGCGCCGGCGGCCGGTGGCCGCGGTGGTCGCGCTGGTGGAGGGGCACGCGGTGGTGGAGCCCCATCGGCAGGCTCAGGGCAGGCCGCTGCGGCGGCTGGAGCAGCGGCCGAACAGACGCCCCCCGCTGAAGGCCGCGCAGGCGGCGCTCCCGCGACGCCGGAGAAGCGCAAGGACCCAGGCTCGGACCTGATCATCCGCAACCTGGCGACAGGCGCGGACATCACGATTCCCGAGGTCACGGAGTTCGCGTGGAACAAGGGCGGCACCTGGCTGGCCTACACCGTCTCATCGCCCGATGCGGCGAAGGACGGCGCGTTTGTGCGGCAGATGCGTGATGGCGCCGTGCGCACGCTGCACGCGGGCCGCGGCCGCTACAAAAGCCTCGCGTTCGACGATGCGGGGACGCAGCTGGCGTTTCTCAGTGATCAGGCCGAATACGAAAAGCCCGTCTCGCCGTTCCGCGTCTACTACTGGAAGGCCGGCGAGAACGCCGCGAGCGAACTGATTTCCGGCGCCACGCGCGGCATGCCGGCAGGGATGGTCGTGCACGACAGCGCGCCCCGCTTCTCCGAAGACGGTCGCATGCTGCTGGTGAACACGGCGCCGCCGCCTCCGCCACCCGCGCCGACAGGCGCCAATGCGGGGCCGCGCCCGATCAACGTGGACCTGTGGCACTACCAGGATGGGCAGCTGCAGCCGATGCAGCGCGTACGCGCGACGCAGGAACGCAATCGCAGCTACCGCGCCGTCATGCACATCGGCGACAAGCGGTTCGTCCAGCTGGCGACGCCCGACCTGCCGACGGTGAATCCGACCGGCACGTCCCCGTGGGCCATCGGCACGTCGTCGCTGCCGTATGAGCAGGAAGTGTCGTGGGACCGCACCTACTCCGACGTGTTTCTCGTGGATGTGCGGAACGGCCAGCGTCGGCGGCTGCTCGAGAAGGTGGGCGGGGGCGCGACGTTGTCGCCCGGCGGACAGTATGTGACGTTCTTCGATGACACGATCGGGCACTGGTTCGCGCAACGCGTGTCGGACGGTCTGCGCGTGAACCTGACCGAGCGGCTGCCGGTGAAGTTCTTCAACGAGTCGCATGACTCGCCGAGCCAGCCCGGCTCGTACGGGATGGCCGGGTGGACTGACAACGACCGGACGATCTGGATTAACGACCAGTACGACGTCTGGGAAATCCGTCCCGACGGTACGAACGCACGGATGGTGACGGGTGGCGAAGGCCGCAAGCAGCAGATGGTCTTCCGGTACCGGTCGCTCGATCCGGAACAGCGCACGATTCCGTCGTCAGGTCCGGTGTTGCTGTCGGCGACCAACGATCGTACGAAGGCCACCGGGTTCTTCCGGGTGACGACGTCGGCCGGCACACCACAGCAGGTGGTGATGCTCGACAAGCGGTTCGGCGCGGTGACGAAGGCAAAAAACGCGGACCGGTTGTTGTTCACGCTGACGCGGTTTGAGGAGTTCGCGAATCTGTGGGTGAGTGACGGCAACTTCGGCAACATGCAGAAGGTGTCTGACGCGAATCCCCAGCAGGCCGAATACGTGTGGGGCACGTCGGAGCTGATCGAGTACATCAATGCGGATGGCATCAAGCTCCGCGCCATCCTCACGAAGCCCGAGAACTTCGATCCCGCGAAGCAGTACCCGCTGATGGTCTACATCTACGAAGGCCTGACCGACGGGCTGCATGCGTACGGGACGCCCAACGTCGGCACGAGCGTCAATATCGCGCGCTACGTGAGCAACGGCTACATCGTCCTGCAGCCGGACATCATCTACAACACCGGATTCCCAGGTGAAGATGCCGAGAAGTGCGTGATCCCCGCTGTGAACACGGTGGTCGCGCAGGGCTACGTTGATCCGAAGCGCCTGGGCATCCAGGGGCACTCGTGGGGCGGCTATCAGATCACGCACCTCATCACGCGTACGAACATGTTCGCTGCGGTGCAGGCCGGCGCGTCGGTGTCGAACATGATCAGCGCCTACGGCGGTATCCGCTGGGGCACCGGCATGGTGCGCCAGTTCCAGTACGAAAAGACGCAGAGCCGCATTGGCGCTCCGCCATGGGACAAGACGCTCGAATTCATTGAAAATTCGCCGATCTTCTGGGTCGAGAAGGTGCAGACCCCCTACCTGACGATCCACAACGATGCCGATGACGCGGTACCGTGGTATCAGGGGATTGAGTTCTTCACGGCGCTGCGCCGGCTGGGGAAGGAAGCGTATTTCTTCAACTACAACGGCGAACTGCACGGCTTGCGGAACCGCGACAACATGAAGCACTGGACCGTGCATCAGGACGAGTTCTTCGACCACTACCTGCTGGGCAAGCCGAAGCCCGAGTGGATGCAGAAGGGCGTGCCGTTCCTCGAGCGCGGCACGCGCGACGTGTTGCCGATGTTCAAGCGCGCGACGCCGCCGCCCGCAGGCGGCAAGTAGTTCGTGCGGATTCACCGCCTTGACCCCGCCGTGCCGCTGCCGTCCTATCAGACGGCCGGCGCGGCGGGCTTCGATCTGGCGTCCAACGTCGAGATGACGATTGCGCCCGGGGCGATCGTCCTCATTCCCACCGGACTCGTCGTGGAGGTGCCTGCCGGGCACTTTCTCGGCATTTTTGCGCGCTCCAGCACCCCCCTCAAGCGCGGGCTCATTGTCGCCAATGGCGTCGGCGTGCTCGACAGCGACTACTGCGGGCCCGCCGACGAACTCAAGATCCAGGTCATGAACGTGACCGAACGCCCGGTCACCGTGCTCAAGGGTGAACGCATTGCTCAGGGCGTGGTGCTGCCGTACGTGCGCGTGGACATCGAAGAGGGCACTGGCGCAACGGCGGTGTCACGTGGGGGCTTCGGATCTACTGGGTGAGCTGCTGGGCGGGTGGGACGCACTGCGCTTCTTGCGGCGCTCACGGGTGACGTGCTCGGCGGCGGCCGAGTTGGTCGACCGCGTCGAGCGGCAACTTCGCACGATGATCGAAGACCTTCGGCCTCACCCGAGGTGACACTCGGCACGGAGGGTCGGCTCATGGGTGACTTGTGCCGGAGCGTTCTCGATCGCGAGGCGCTGACCAGGGCAGGTCTGGCGCCCATCGCAGCACCGGCTGTTCCGGGCGCCTGACGCTGGTCTTCGCGTGTGGTAGCCCTACCAGCGCAGAACGAGGGCGCCGCCACCCGGTGTGGCCACGGGGGTGATCGACCATGACTGGGCGTCGTGCCCGCGCGTGACCGTCCAGGCCGCAGCCAGGCCCATCGCGGCTCCAAATACGGTGTCGCTGACCCAGTGCGAGCGGTCGCGTACCCGCGTCAGGCCGACGAAGCCGGCCGCCGCATACGCGGGGACACCCGCCTTCCATCCGAAGTGCCGATGCAGCACGCCTGCGGTGGCAAACGTCGCCGACGTGTGGCCCGACGGAAACGCGTGGTCACCGCCGGATGGCCGGGTACGATTCACGCTGAGCTTGAGCACCCAGGTGGTCACCCCAGTCAGCGCCTGCACGCGAATCAGATCGCTGCCGACATGGGCCGTCAGTCGATGGTCGATCAGGGTGCCGACCGCCCAGGTGCCAATCGCAATGCCACCCTGCGTCCAGCCGTCCCCGCCAACCTTGCCGATCTTCGTCCATGACGCCGCCGGATGATCGATCGTCCAGTCGTCCACCTGGTCGTCATCGCGACTCGTCACGATGGCGGCTGATCCTCCGATGCCAAGGATCGTCACCGTCCGGAGGCTCGGGAAGTCCTTCAGGTCGCGGCCGAGATTCTGAAAGAGGTGGGTGAACGGATTGGGTTCGAGTGAGGGTGGGTCAGGTTGGGTATGTAGGGCCGCCTGCACTGGAGGCGGCCAACCTCGGTTGGGTAGGGTTGGGTGCGGTAATGCCGCGGCGGCGGTCACGAGCGCGGCGGTGATCCAGGAGGTGAACAACACGCGCGGAGGATATCAGCGCGAGAGGCCGAATGCGAAGCCGATCGCTGCGTGGTGCGACAACGCGGTCATCCGTCCGGTGCCGTTGTGCGCGGTGGTGATCGTCGGGCGCGCGTATGTGAGTTTGTATTCGGTCACAAGCGAGAGGCGCCCCTTCATCCGGATATCGAATCCGGCGGCGAGATGGGCACCGAGGCCCGCGTATTCGTACTGTTCCTGCGAGATACCGAAGATGGTCGTCTCCGCGTGGGGCAGCGTGATGCCGGCGCCGGCCCGCGTGATGAAGGCGTACGGAGCCTCGCCGTACGCCGTGCGTCCGAACGGCCGCCGATTGATGACGTTGAGGACCAGATAATTCAATCCGTGCGTCATCTGATACCGGGTCACCTCAGGACCAAGTTCCGCCGGCCTGGCAATCACCTTCTGGTGAATGAACTCAAGCTCCACGCCCAGGCGCCGGCCCTCATCGAGGAAGCGTCCCAGCCGCCATCCGTAATACTGCGGCGACGTAAACGGCTGCGACTCGAATGAGACCTTCGGGTAGGTGATGTCATACCCATCCCCCGTGACCCTCACATCCGCCGGCCGTGTCGAATCGGCGCCCAAATACACGCCCGCATACCACTGCGCCGACGCCACACCCGGCACCAGCGAGAGCGCCCCCACCACGATCAGCACCCGCATTCCCATCCCCCATTCTCGCCCATCCGCCCATCCGCCCAGGGTGGAGTATCGTTAGTGGCTGGGTTTGGGGCCCGGGGAGAAAGAAGTGACTGACACCAAGGCGTTGCTGACGAAGTTGGGAATTGAAGAAGTCAATGCGGGGGCGTGTATCGGTCCTGATGGCTGGATGCAGGACGATGAGGCCGGGCGGATTGTATCGATCAATTCATCCACCGGTGAACCCATTGCGAGCGTGATGCTGGCGACCGAAGCGACCTGCGATCAGGTGGTCGCCGCGTCGGCCGAGGCGTTCGCGCGATGGCGTGAAGTGCCGGCACCCAAACGTGGCGACCTGGTGCGCGACCTGGGCAATGCCCTGCGCGAGATGCAGGAACCGCTGGGCGACCTGGTCAGCCTCGAGATGGGGAAAATCCGCGCCGAAGGCCACGGCGAAGTGCAGGAGATGATCGACATCTGCGACTTCGCCGTCGGCTTGTCCCGGCAGTTGTATGGCCTGACGATGGCGTCCGAACGGCCGGGGCACCGGATGATGGAGCAGTGGCATCCGCTCGGCCCGGTCGGCGTGATCTCGGCCTTCAATTTTCCGGTCGCGGTGTGGGCATGGAACTCCGCGCTGGCGGCGGTTTGTGGTGACTCGACGATTTGGAAGCCGGCCGAACCCGCGCCGCTCTGTGGCGTGGCTGTGCAGCACATCTGCAATCGGGTGATGGCCGATCACGGTGTCACCGGGATCTTCTCCCTTGTTGTCGGCACGGGCAGCCAGGTCGGCGAGCGACTGATTCGCGACCCGCGTGTGCCGCTGATCTCATTCACCGGGTCCACCGCCGTCGGCCGCCATGTCGGTGAAGTCGTCGCGGGTCGGTTCGGCAAGTCGATTCTCGAACTGGGCGGCAACAATGCCATCATCGTGTGTGAGGACGCGCGTCTGGATCTGGCAACACGCGCGATCCTGTTCGGCGCCGTCGGAACGGCGGGACAGCGGTGCACGACGACGCGCCGGCTGATTGTGCATCGGTCGATTGCGGCCGACCTGGTGGCGCGCCTGGCGACGGCCTATCAGCAGGTGCCGCTTGGTGATGCCCTCGATCCGAAGACCCTGATGGGGCCGCTGGTCAACATGTCCGCGGTGGACAGCATGTGCGACGCGATCGAGCAGGCGCAGGCGCAGGGGGGCGAGATCGTGTGTGGCGCCAAACGGCGTCCGGACATCGGGCCGTTCTTCGTGGAGCCGACGATCATCCGCATGCCCGCGCAGACGGCCATCGTCACACACGAGACCTTCGCGCCGATTCTCTACGTGATGGAGTACGACACGTTTGATCAGGCCCTCGCGATGCACAACGACGTGCCGCAGGGGCTCTCGAGTGCGATCTTCACCGAGAGCATGCGTCGCGCCGAGGAGTTCCTCTCCGCGCGCGGGTCCGACTGCGGGATCGCGAACGTCAACATCGGCACCTCCGGCGCCGAAATCGGCGGCGCGTTCGGCGGCGAAAAAGAGACTGGCGGCGGCCGCGAATCGGGCTCAGATGCCTGGAAGGCCTACATGCGCCGCCAGACCAACACCGTCAACTGGTCCGAGAAACTCCCGCTCGCGCAGGGGATTACGTTCGGGTAAACGCGACGTTCTTGCACGTTTTGAGTTTCACCATGGCCCTTCATGGTGAAAAAGCTCTACATCAAGAGCAATCGCACGCGTTCGAGAGCGACTGCGACCGCCGCTTCCTGCGCGATCGTGGGACGTGCATCAGCGCTTTGCAGTGCACGCAACAGCGCGGGCAGCGGCGCATAGGCCTGCTGAATCTGCGCGAGGCGCTCGGGCGAGGCGCCGGGGCGCAGGGCGGCGAGCTGACTGATCAAGTCGTTGACCGTCCGTGACAGCGTGAACTGCAGCGTCAGGTCGCCCATGGTGGTTTGCACGCGTGGGTCCATGCGCACAGTGACCGCCTGCCGATACACCTGACCGCCGACGGTGAGTCGGACCTGATACGTTCCCGGCAGCACCCACACGCCGTGTGGACTCCGAGGCGTGTTGCTGCGGATGGCGACGATGGCGTACCTGAAACTGGTCACCGGCGGCGGATACCGCACATCCCACACGAACCTGTGCAGGCCTGGTGTCGCCGCGAGTCGCTGTGTCGGCCGGATCCAGTAGTCCGGCAGATTGGGCGCGTCGACGGGAGGCGGCTCGGGATCGTCGCTGGAGTAGCGACGCACGACAGGGCCGTCCACTTCCACGATCTCGAGCGTGACCGGTCCCTTTACGTCAGGGCCGAGGAAATAATTGACGGTCACCCCATCCGGCGGATTCGGCATGGCGGGTTCGTCCGGCGGCAGCGGCGTGTCGGTGTTCTTGTTCCACCGGAATCGCCACGCGACCGGCGGCCGGAAGAGATACGCCGCCGACGCGGTGACTGAGGGCGTGATCTGCCGCAGCGGCGAGATGTCGTCGAGAATCCAGAAGCCACGGCCATGGGTGCCGACCACAAGGTCGGCATCCTTGATGACGAGGTCCCGAATCGACGTCGCGGGCATGTTCAACCGCAGCGACTGCCACTGATCCCCATCGTCAAACGACACGGACACATTGAGTTCACTCGCGGCAAACAGCAGGCCGCGCCGGACAGGGTTTTCACGCACCGCGTTGATCGTCGCCCCATCGGGCAGGCCGGAGACGATGCGCCGCCAGGACTTGCCGGCGTCACGTCGGTCCAGGTGGTGCCGCCGTTCCGTGTCACGTGCACGAGGCCATCGTCGGTGCCGATCCAGATCGTGTCGCGGTCGATGTAGGACGGGCCGATCGTGTAGATCACGCCGCGCTGCATCGGTTGCGCGGTCGGCCGCGACCGGTACACGCCGATGCTGGCCGGCACCTCCCAGGTGCGGCGGGTGAGGTCCTGGCTGATCTGCGTCCATTGCCGGCCGCCGGTGGTCGTTTTCCAGAGTGTGTTGGATGCGAAATAGAGCGTGCGCGGATCGATCGGAGAAAACAGAATGGGCTGGGTTCTCACCGTGCGATCGCCGGGATCGCGCGGTGGCGACACGTTCTGCGTCTGGCGCGTGCGACGGTCATACCGTGTCACCTTGCCGCCGTACACGATGTCCGGATCCAGCGGATCCGGCGCCACATATCCGTATTCCTCGACGCCCACAGGACTCCATTCACGAAAGGTGATCTGGTCCTCGTCGCCGCGGCTCTGCACACAGGCCGAGCCTGATTCCTGCTGGCCGCCACACACACGATAGGGAAACGCGTTGTCGGTACTCACGTGGTAGAACTGCGCAGTCGGCTGGTTGTACCAGGAACTCCATGTCCGTCCGCCGTTGAGGGTGACAATGGCACCCTGGTCGGCGGTCATGAGGATGATGTCCGGCTGCGTGGGGTGAATCCACATGCGCTGATAGTCGTCGCCACCGGGCGCGCCACCACGCGCGAATCGGTATTGGTGCGACGCCACGTCTCGCCGCCATCGTCGGATCGGAAGATGCCGCCGTTGCGTCCCGCATCAACGGCGGCGTAGAGACGCGTGCGGTTGCTCGGCGCGACGGTGATGCCGAGGCGTCCGAGGCCCTCCTCATACGTCGGCAGACCGGTGGTCTGCGGCCGCCATGTGGTGCCGCCGTCGGTGGACTTGAACAGACCACTGCCAGGGCCCGTCCCTACCGCGTTTTCCCACGGCCCCTGGCGTTGTTCCCAGAGGACCGCGTACACCGTGTGTGAATCGACCGGGTCGAATGCGAGGTCGATGCCGCCGGTGTTCTCGTCCTTGTAGAGCACCCTCTCGAACGTCTGACCGCCGTCGAGTGATCGGAAGATGCCGCGTTCGGTGCGGGGACCGTAGGGATGACCCAACACGGCGACGAACAACCGATTGGCATTGGCAGGGTCGACGATGATTTGAGGAATCTGCTGGGCGTCTCGAAGCCCGAGATGCGTCCAGGTGCGGCCGGCGTCGGTGGATTTGTACATGCCGTCGCCGGTGGAGAGGTCCGGGCGGGGCATGCCTTCGCCGCTGCCGACGTACACGATGTTCGGATCCGATTCGGCGACCGCGATGGCGCCGATCGACCCTGTGGACTGGTCGTCGAAAATCGGATTCCACGTGCGCCCGGCATCGTCGGTCTTCCAGACGCCGCCGTTGACCACGCCGACGTAGAAGGTGAAAGGCTGCGACGGCACACCGGACGCCGCCTTGGTCCGGCTGGCGCGGAGCGGACCGATAGGGCGCCAGGTCAGTTCGGAGAACAGCCCCGGAGAAAATGCCGGTGACGAAGGCTGGCGGGTGGTGCCCAGCAGCGAGACGGCGAGCAGACTGCCGCAGAGGAAGACGCCAAGGGTCACTCGGAACGCGGGTCGCATGGCGTGAGTGTGCCCCAGTTCAGAGGCGGGGGCGTCGGGTACAATCCTCCGTCGTGGAATCGAGTCGCGTGCGTATTGGTGTCGTCGGATGTGGCCATTGGGGGCCCAATCACATCCGGGTGTTTTCGCAGCTGTCCGGATCGACGGTGACGTGTGCAGCGGATCCGGATGCGAAACGCCGTGCGGTCGTGGCCGGGCAGTTTTCCGGGGTGGACGTCGTCGACGACTACAACGCGCTGGTCCGGCGTCCGGATGTGGATGCGGTCGTCGTCTGTGTGCCGACGCGCAAGCACGAAGAGGTCACCCGGGCCGCGCTCGAAGCCGGAAAACACGTCCTGTGTGAGAAGCCGCTGACGGTCGGCACGGCGGAGGCCTTGGCGCTGACCGACCTTGCGGCCTCGCGCGGACTGATCCTGATGACGGGGCATGTGTTTCTGTTCAACCCCGGGATTCTGAAGCTGCGCGACTTGATGATGTCCGGACAGCCAGGCCGCATCCACTACCTGCGCGCGCTTCGCACCAACCTCGGCCCCATCCGCCAGGACGTCAACAGCGTGTATGACCTGGCGTCGCACGACATTTCGATCTTCAATTTCCTGCTCGAGGCCGAGCCGGTCACGGCATCGGCGGTGGGCGCGTCGTTCCTGCGCCCAGGAATTGAGGACGTGGCGTTCATCACGTTGACGTACCCGAACGGGGTGGTGGGCGCGATTCAAGTGAGCTGGCTCGACCCCAAGAAGCTGCGCGAGATCGTGGTGGTAGGCGACACGAAGATGGTGGTGTGGGATGAGCTTGCGCCGGCCGGCCCCATCAGTATTTACGACAAGAGTGTGGTGCGGGAACAGTATTACGACGACTTCGGCCAGTTCCATCTGCTTGCGCGTGAAGGCGACCTCACGATTCCGCGTGTGCCGCCGCAGGAACCGCTCAAGGTGCAGAACCAGTATTTCCTCGACGCCGTGAAGTCCGGCTACCTCGGCAAGAGCGACGGCGCGTTTTCCGTGTCTGTGGTGCGTGTCCTTGAGGCCATCGCGCGATCGATTGCCCAGGGCGGTGCGCCGGTGCCGGTCGCGCAGGAGTCGAAGTGACCGGCGTGTTTGTGCATCCGCAGGCGCTGGTCGAGACGCGCAGGATCGGCGCCGGCACGCGCGTCTGGGCGTTTGCGCACGTGATGAAGGGCGCGTCCATCGGACGGGACTGCAACGTGGGCGATCACGCCTTCATCGAAGCGGGCGCGAACGTCGGCCACGGCGTCACCATCAAGAACGGCGTCACGATCTGGGAAGGCGTCACAATCGAGGACCAGGCGTTCCTTGGTCCCTGCGTCGTGTTCACCAACGACCTGCGGCCGCGGTCCCCGCGGGCGCGGGGGGCGAAGGCGCGGTACGCGTCCAAGGACTGGCTGGTGAAGACGCGCGTCGGCCTCGGCGCGAGTCTCGGCGCCAACGCCACCGTGGTCTGCGGCGTGCGCATCGGGCGGTACGCCATGATCGGCGCGGGCACCGTCGTCACAGAGGATGTTCCCGCACACGCGTTGTGGCTCGGGGTGCCGGGCCGACTGGCGGGCTACGTCTGTGAGTGCGGCGGGTCGCTGGTGTTCAAGGCCGATGCCGCGCGATGTGCCCCGTGCCGCATCCGGTACGTCATCCGCCGCGGCACGGTGACGCGCGTCGACTGATGGCACTCCGCGTGCTGGCCTGTCCGATCGCCTTCAACGAAAAGGCCAAGATCGTGCGCGTGATAGAACGCGCGCGCGAAGGCGTCATCCCCGGCGTCACCGATTTCATGGTGTGCGACGATGGGTCGACGGATGGGACGGCGGAGGCGGTGGAGGCGCTGGGTGTGCGAGTGTTGCGGCAGTCGCCACGCAGGGGCGTCGGTGCCGCCATTCGGCGCGTGATCACCTTCGCGCGGGAACACGGCTACGACATCGTGGTGATCATGGCCGGCAACGACAAGGACCGGCCGCAGGAGATTCCGCGACTGCTGGCGCCGATTGTCGAGGGCGGCGCAGACTTTGTGCAGGGGTCGCGGTACCTGCCCGGCGGGGACTATGGCAACATGCCGCTGTATCGACGGGTGGCCACGCAGATTGTGCATCCGTGGCTCTTCACTCTGGTCACGCGTCGGCGGATTACCGACAGTACGAATGGCTTTCGCGCGTTCCGCGTGGCGATGTGCGACGACCCCCGCATCAACATGCAGCAGGCCTGGCTCGATGCGTATGAACTCGAACCGTACTTGTTCTTCAAGGCGGTGACGCTGGGGTACCTCGTCGTCGAGGTGCCCGTCACGAAAATTTATCCCGCACATGAACTCGGCTACACCAAGATGACGCCCATCGTCGGCTGGTGGAGCATTCTCCGGCCGCTGGTGTTGCTCGGCCTTCGTTTGAGGACGTGAAGATGACCGCTGTAGAGACGATTCCGTTTGTTGACCTGGCCACGCAGTACCGTTCCATTCAGCCGGAGATTGACGCCGCGATGGTCGCCGTGTTGTCGCGCGGGGACTTCATCCTGGGCCAGGATGTGCGGCTGTTTGAGCAGGAGTTTGCGGCGTACTGCGGCACCTCCCACTGCCTTGGCGTGGCGTCAGGCACCGATGCGTTGCGGCTGGCCCTGCAGGCGTGCGGCATCGGCCGTGGGGACGAGGTCATCACCACGGCACACACGTTCATCGCGACCACACTGGCGATCATGGAGGCCGGGGCGACACCGGTGCTGGTGGACTGCGATCCGGAGTACGGCCTGATTGACGTCACGAAGATTGCCGGCGCGATCACGCCGCGGACCAAGGCTATCCTTCCCGTGCATCTGTACGGTCAGCCGGCCGATATGGATCCGATTCTGGAGATCGCCCGCGCGCACTCGCTGGCGGTCATCGAAGACGCGTGTCAGGCGCATGGCGCGTTCTATAAGGGACGCCGGTGCGGATCGATCGGCGATATCGCGGCGTTCAGCTTCTACCCGGGCAAGAACCTCGGCGCGTACGGCGACGGTGGAGCCGTCACCACCAACCGGGCCGATCTGGCGGACAAGGTGACGCTGTTGCGCAACTACGGGCAGCGCGTGAAGTATGAACACCTGGAGAAGGGCGGCAACAGCCGCCTCGACACGATTCAGGCGGCGGTGCTCCGCGTGAAGTTGCGGCACCTCGACGCGTGGAATGCCGGCCGGCAGCGCGCGGCTGCGGCGTACGACCGGGCGCTGGCCGGCCTTCCAGTCGGGCTGCCGAAGGTGGCGCCATGGGGGACCCACGTGTTCCACCTGTATGTGGTCCGTACGACCGACCGTGCCGGGCTTCAGCAGCGGCTCGATGCCGCGAAGAGCCAGCACGGGATTCACTATCCGATTCCCGTCCATCGTCAGAAAGCGATGTCGGAACTCGGGTATGCCGAAGGCGCGTTTCGAGTCGCCGAGATGCTGGCGCCGTCGATTCTCTCGTTGCCGATGTTCCCGGAACTGAACGACACCCAGATCGCGCGCGTGGCGGCCGCCACACAGGGTTTCGGGTAGGGTTTTCGCCTTCCAGCTCGGTTTTTGGGGCCAATTTGGGCCGAAAGGCGAAAGCCCTACCCGAAACCCTACCTACCTCAGGCGGTACGCCCGGCCGTCGGCTTCCTCGTGCACCAGGAGCAGGGCGTTGGCGAATGGGGCAAACTGCTGATCGAGCTGCGCGCGCGTCTCCGCATTCGTCAGGTCGGCGTGGTAGATGACATAGGTCGTTCCCAGCCGCCGCAGGCGGGAGATGGCGTCCTCTGAGGGAAACGCCGCCATGGCGCGGTACAACTGGTTGTGCTCATCGGGGAGCACCCCGGAAAAGCCGTGGACGGTCTTCTGCCAGTGCGCCATGGAGTGCACCATATACAGGGCGTTGCGGGCATTCTGCGCACTGTAGTCCTCAGGGTCGCGGGGCATCGGGGCTTCGGCCACCGTGAACGGCTTGATCTGCCTGTCAAGCCAGCGATCGATGGCGGGGAGTTGGTGCCGCGCGTCGGCCACGTCCAGCGGAGCGGACGCAAATTCACCCACGAGCAACAGCGCGAGGACGGTGGCGACAACCGTCCGTCTGCGCGCCGGCCAGGCGCGAGCCACACGTTCAAATCCGAGCGCGGCCAGCATGGCCAGCGCCAGCATCAGCACCAGGGAGAAGCGGGTGGGCACGCGGATGAAGTTCAGGATGGGCCAGTCGTAGACCCATTGCCAGACACCGTATGGTGGTCCCAGGAGCAGGGCAAAACAACCGCCTCCCAGCGCGGTGTAGAACAGGGCGTTGTTGTGTCGCAACGGGCGGGAGGTGGTGTCGCCACGCCGGGTCCGGAGCCAGGCCAGCAGTCCCGCCAACGGCAGCAGCAGCGGCAGATACCCCGGAAAGAGATAGGCGTCAGGACCAGTACGCCAGGACTCCGGAAACGCCTGTGCGATCCACGTGTGCACGTATGACGGCGACGCAAGGAAACTGGCGGTGGACGTGCGCCATCCGTCAAGTGTCCGCACCAGCCCCGCGTTTCGCTGGGCATCGAGATACGGCAGAAACATTAGCACCACCGGCAGCAGCGTCAGGATGCCGATGACTCCCGCGTCACGCAGCCGCCGCAGCGGCGCCAGGGGGTCACCGAGGACGCCGCGGTAGAGCAGGAGCGCTCCGATACTGACCGCCAGAAACACCGCGCCATGGCCGCCGGAGAGCGCCTGCGCCGTGAACATGAGCAGCGCCAGGCGCAGATGACGAGGCCGGCCCTTATCCAGATACTGATGAAGCCACGCGAGGCAGAACGGCATCCACTGAATGGTCGTGAGCTGCAGTTGCGCCAGGCGGAAGAAACGGGGAGGGGCAAAGGCAAAGATCACGGCGGCGAGAAACGCGGCCTGCGGACCGGCGCCAAGCCGCCGCGCAAGGAGGTAGGCGCCGAGCCCACTCAGCGGAATGGAGAGCAGGGCCACCAGATTCGTCGCCAGGAAGTAGTTGTCGGTCAGCCAGATCACCGGAGCGGCCAGCACGGCGCTGCCGATCAGGTGTTCCGCATACGCAAGTGTGTTGGGGAGCGGTGCGAAGATGTTGGCATCAAACAGGGCCAGCGGCTGGGCCAGGAACGCGTGCACGTCCCATCCGATAATCCACTGAATCAACTTGGCGTCAGAGTCGTACCGGAACGCCAGGCTGTGGGGATGGACGGACAACGGGTAGGCGAGGCCCGCAGTCAGAAGCACAAGGGCAGCGAAGACGCGCCAGGCATGGTCGCGACGATCGGACGGCACGGCGTTGATTCTAAACCCGTGGTAGGCTCCCGTCACGGAGGACGACCCCCATGACATCACAAACAGTGCTGCGGTTTCTGACGGGCAGCGTGTGCGCGATTGCTTTGACCGTGACGGCGTGGCCGGCGACACCCTCGGCGCAGGTGCGGCCGACGCCGGCTGACTATGTGAGCCCCGCGTATCCCTTCGCGCTGGTCTCCGCGCGGACCGCCGAACGGCTCGCCTGGATCAGCTACGACGAAGGCAAACGCAACGTCTTCACGGCCACGGGCCCGGACTTCAAGCCGGTGCGTCTCACGTCCTTCATGAACGATGACGGCGTGGATCTCACCGACCTGAGTGTCTCCGCAGACGGCAGTGTCGCCGTATTTGTGCGCGGTCACGCGCGCAATCGCGACGGCTGGGTCGCCAACCCGCTCTCCAATCCTGATGGCACCGAGCGCGCGATCTGGGCGGTGCGTACGTCCGGCGGGCCGGCCTTCCGTCTCGCAGAAATTGCGACAGGCGCACCGGTGTTGTCACCGGATGGCAAACATGCGCTCTACGTGAAGGACGGGCAAATCTACAACGCTCCCGTGGTCGCCACCCCCGGCAAGACCCCCCGTGATCGTGGGGAGGAGCCGTTCATCACGGTGTTCGGCCAGAACAGCAACCCGCGGTGGGCGCCCGATAGCTCGCGCTTCGCGTTTGTGAGCAATCGCGTCGATCACAGTTTCATCGGCGTCTATGAACTTGCGACCCGCAAGATCACCTGGCTGGCGCCCGACGTCGATCGCGACACCAGCCCCACCTGGTCTCCCGATGGCACCCGCGTCGCGTACATCCGCCGGCCCGGTCTGCCGTTTGGCCAACAGCAGCAGCAAGGCGCGGCCGGTATCGGCAATCCTGCGGGACCGGCGGCAGGGCGGCAGGGTGGTCAGGGGCTGACCATTCCCGGATTGTTCCGCGCGGAGTTCCGCGGCGGCGGCACCCTCGCGTTCTGGGTCGCGGACGTGAAGACAGGCGAGGCGCGCGAATTCTGGCGGCACGATCCAGCGGGCACCACGTTCCGCACCATCAACGCCATCCAGTGGGCCGACGACCACGTGATCTTCACGACGCAGATGCCGAACGATGAATACGACAGGTACTTCTCGGTGGCGCTCAACGGTTCGACGAAGGAACCGGTCCTGTTGACCACAACCGACGGCATCATCGAAGACGCGTCATCCATCAACCTTTCGATCGATGGCAGGACCCTGTACTACACGACCAACCACGGCGACATCGACCGTCGCGACATTTTTGCCGTGTCCACGGGCGGCGGCACGCCACGGCAGGTGACCGAGACTCCGGCCATCGAGACCCAGCCGGTGCCGATGCCCTCCGGCAAGGTGGCCGTGCTGTATGCCGACTACCGTGTGCCGCAGTCGGTGGGCGTCGTGCCCGCAGCCGGCGGCAACGCGACCGTCGTGTACCCGACGCTGCCGCCGCGGTATCCGCTCTCAGCGCACGTCGAGCCGACCAACGTCACGTTGGAAGCGGAGGACGGCGTCAAGTTCAACAATCAGTTGTTCCTGCCGAAGGATCTGAAGCCAGGGGACAAACGTCCGGCGATGGTGTTTGTGCACGGTGGGCCGCAGCGGCAGATGTTGCTCGGCTACCACTACCGGCACGTGTATCACATGTTCTACGGCATCAATCAGTGGCTCGCCGACAAGGGCTATATCGTGCTGTCGGTCAACTACCGGCGCGGCGTGGGCTATGGCCGGTCGTTCCGCCAGGCGCCAAACTCGGGTGGGCAGGGCAACGCGGAGTATCTCGACGTGCTCGCAGCCGGCAAGTATCTGCACTCCAGAAACGACGTGGACCCCACACGTGTGGCGATTTGGGGCCTGTCATACGGTGGCGTGTTGACGGCGCAGGCGCTCGCGCGCAACTCCGATCTGTTCGCCGCAGGGATCGACCTGGCCGGCGTCCACCTGTGGGGCAACTCGCTGGATCCGGAGAGCACCTCGTTCAAGTCGTCCGTCATCGGGGCGATCGACGGCTGGAAATCTCCCGTGCTTCTGCAGCACGGCGACGACGACCGCAACGTGGCGTTCACGCAGACGACCGGCCTCGTGCAGATGCTGCGCGCCCGCAACATCGAGTACGAACTCATCGTGTTTCCCGACGACGTCCACGACTCGCTCGTCCACAGCCGTTGGATCTACATCTACGACCGGATGGACGCGTTCCTGAAGAAACACATCGGGCAGTGACGCCGCAATAGTCACAACGAGGCTGGAGGGCTGGGAGACTTATGTTCTTTAGAATCATGACGACCAGTCCTTCATGTCTCGTTGTGAGTCTGCTTCTTGCGCTACAGCCGTCGTGGACCCCGCAGACCACTGGCGTGACGGTGACCTTCCGTGGTGTCAGTGCCGTGAATGCCGAGGTCGCGTGGGTGAGCGGGTCGCGGGGAACGGTGCTACGCACGATGGACGGCGGCGCGACGTGGGCGACCCAGTTCGTGAGTCAGGACCAGGACGCGTTTTTTGACGCGATGGCGTTCTGGGACGAACAACGAGGTCTCGCGTTCAGCGACTCCGCCACTGGCCGGCACACAGGAAGGAGACGGAAGCGGTCGACAACGTGACGGTCACGTCCGACGGCGGCGCCACCTGGTCACTGGTCGGAGGGCTGGGTGGCTTCCGCTCTGTGGTGACTCATCTGCCTGGCGGGACCGGTCGCCACTGGCTCGCCGTCGGCCCCTCAGGGGCCGACCGCAGTGACGACGACGGGGTGAGCTGGACTCCGGTGGAGCTTCCGGTGCGAGGGCTCCACACCTTCAGCCTGTCGCGTGACGGCGCCACCGGATGGGCCGCCGGTGGTCGCGGGCAGGTCGCCAAGTGTTTCGCACGGTAGTAGAATGCCGACGCCCATTCGGTCGAGCACGTAACACGGAGATCCAAAGACCATGATGAAACGACTTTCAGTAGTACTCGCGGTGGCCCTGATCACCGCGGCAGTCAATACTGCGGGGCAGACGCCCGCGCAGGGGCTGACGACGGACACGTTGAACGCGATGACGTGGCGCAGTCTGCCGACCAACATCGTGACGGGACGAGTGCAGGACATTGCCATCGATCCCAAGAATCCGACCATCTGGTACATCGCATCCGCGTTTGGAGGGGTGTGGAAGACCGAGAATCGCGGGATCAACTTCACCCCGATTTTTGACGACTACCCAGCCCACAACATGTGCTGCATCGTCGTTGATCCCAAAAACTCGAACATTCTCTGGCTGGGCACGGGCGAAAACAAGAGTCAGCGTTCGGCGCACTTCGGCGACGGCCTCTATAAGTCCACGGATGCGGGCAAGACGTGGACACGCTCGGGCCTTGCAAACTCGGAGCACATCGGCAAGATTCTGGTCGACCCGAACAACTCCAACATCGTGTGGGTCGCGTCGCAGGGACCGCTGTTTTCGGCCGGCGGCGACCGCGGCGTCTACAAGACGACCGATGGTGGCGCCACGTGGAACCGTGTGTTGCACGTGAACGAAGACACCGGGTTCACCGACTTGGCGTTTGACCCGCGCAACTCCAATACGATCTTCGCCAGTACCTATCAGCGTCGCCGGCACGTCGGCCAGATGATCGGCGGCGGTCCGGATGGCGGCATCTTCAAGTCGACTGATGGGGGCCGCAACTGGACTAAGCTGACCAACGGTCTGCCTCCCGGAGAAGTGGGGCGTATCGCGCTGGCAACCGACCCGAAGAAGCCGGGCCGCGTGTATGCGCTGATTGATGCGAAGACCCCCGCGGGTGGACGTGGTGGTGGCCGCGCCGGTGGCCAGCCGGCTCCGGAATTGCCGCCGATGAATCCGCCGACGCCCAACGACTCGATGGGCTTCTATGTGTCGAACGACAACGGTGCCACGTGGGAGCGCACGGCGCGCGAGCGCGGAGGCGGCCCGGCGTACTACTCGGAGATCTACGTGGACCCGCGTCACGGCGACACGGTGTGGGTGATCGACACCTACATGAAGTGGACGCGTGACGGCGGCAAGACCTTTACCCAGATCGGCTTCGACCTCGGTCAGGGCCCGCTCGCGGTGCACGTCGACCACCATGTGGTGACGTTTGACCCGACCAACAGCGACCACATCATCATCGGCAACGACGGCGGCGTGTACGAGACGTACGACGACGGGAAGACGTGGCGGTTCTTCACGAACCTGCCGATCACGCAGTACTACCGCGTCGGCATCGGCAACGAAGCGCCGTTCTACTCGGTGTGTGGCGGCACGCAGGACAACTTCTCGCTGTGTGGTCCGTCGGGCACGACCAACTCGTGGGGCATCCGCACGAGTGACTGGTACATCGTGAACGGTGGCGACGGCTTCCAGCCGATTCCCGATCCGGTCGACCATCACTACATCTATGCGACGTCACAGACCGGTGGGTTGACGAGGTTCGATCGCCGGACGGGCCGGGGGCAGGGCATTCGTCCGCCCGCGGGTGGCACGCTGGCGGCACAGGCGGCCGGTGCCGCCGGCGGTGGCCGGGGCGGCGGTGGTGGCGAACGCGTCAACTGGGACGCGCCGTACATCATCAGCCCGCATCTGAACACCCGCCTCTACTGGGGCAACAACTTCCTCTACAAGTCCGAGGACCGCGGCGCCAGCTGGGCGCGAGTCAGCCCGGACCTGACCCGCAATCTTGACCCCCGTGAAATCCCCATCATGGGCAAGTTGTGGCCGCCGGACTCGATCGCGTTCCGTGAGTCGACGACGGATCTCAGCACGATCGTGTCGGTCGACGAGTCACCCCTCAAGTCCGGCTTGCTGTACGTGGGCACCGACGACGGCCTGCTGCAGGTGAGTGAGGACGACGGCAAGACGTGGCGCCGGGTGGAGGATTTCCCGGGCGTGCCGAAGTGGACGTATGTCAGCGACGTGTTTGCGTCGCACCTCGACCAGAACACGGTGTTTGTGGCGCTCAACAACTGGCAGACGGGCGACTACAAGCCGTACCTGGTGAAGAGCACCGATCGCGGCCGCACGTTCACCAACATCTCCGGCAACCTGCCGGCGAAACACAACGTCTGGTCGGTGATTCAGGACCACGTGAATCCGAACCTGCTGTTTGCAGGCACGGAGTTTGGCGTGTTTGTGACGGTCGACGGTGGTCGTCAGTGGACGCAGCTCAAGGGCGGCTGGCCGACGGCGCAGGCGCGTGACATGCAGGTGCAGAAGCGGGAGAACGACCTGGTCATCGGCACGTTCGGCCGCAGCTTCTTCATCCTCGACGACTACAGCCCGCTGCGTGAACTCACGCCGCAGAGCCTCGCCGAGGAAGCCCGCCTGTATCCCGTGAAGAACCCATGGCTCATCACGCCCGGTGGTCTCGCGCCGGCCGGTGCGGCGGGCGTCGGTACGCTCGGCGGCAACGTGCTCAGCCCGAATCCCCCGATTGGCGCGAACTTCGCGTACTCGGTCGGTCAGGCCATTCCCGAAGGCACGGACCTCGTGCTGACGGTGACGGATGCCTCGGGCCGCAAGGTGCGCGAGATGGCCCTCGACAAGACGACGGGCTTCCGTCGTGTGTTGTGGAACCTGCGTGGGGATCCGCCGGCGGCGACGGCGGGTGCGGCTCCTGGTGGTGGTCGCGGTGGCGCGGCCGGTGGGCCGCCCGCAGGCTTCCAGGGCGGTCGTGGCGGTGGTGGTGGCGGAGGCCAGCTCGTGGCGCCCGGCACCTATCACGCGCAGGTCGGCAAGAAGACGGGCGACACCGTGACGCCGGTGGGGCCGATGCAGACGTTCCGCGTCCTCGAAGTCAGCTAGTCCGCGGTCCGCGATACGTAGGGCCGCCTGGGGTGTAGGCGGCCAAATTCCGGGGCGCCGGTGGCTTACCACCGGCGCCCTTTTTTTGTCTACTTGGCCAAACTTCGAATCAGCGTCAGCAACATGTCGATGGCCACCACGTTGTGGCCGCCGGACGGGATGATGACATCGGCGTAGCGCTTGCTGGGCTCGGCAAATTCGGATGCATCGGCTTGACGGTTGAGAGGTACTGGTCGATCACGGAGTCCGTGGTGCGTCCACGCTCAGTGATGTCCCGCTGCAGACGTCTGATGAACCGGAGGTCACTGTCGGTGTCCACGAACACCTTGACGTCCATCAGCTTTCGGAGGGCCGCGTCCGTGAAGATCAGGATGCCCTCGACGATGATCGCGGTGCGGGGCTCGAGTGTTTCAGTCGTCGCTTTGCGGGCGTGCCTGGCGAAGTCGTAGACGGGCATCTCGATGGCGCGGCCGGCCCGAAGGTCCTCGACGTGGCGCACCAGCAGGTCTGTTTCAAGCGCATCCGGATGGTCGTAGTTGAGGGCCGCACGGTCCTCAAATCGCAGTTGCGGATGATCGCGGTAGTAGCGGTCGTGTTCGAGCACCGAGACGTGGCCGTCGCCCAGCGCTTCGATGATGTTGCGGACGACGGTGGTCTTGCCGGAGCCGGAGCCACCGGCGACGCCGATGACGAGGGGAGCACGGGACGTCATGGGTCCAGTGTAGTCAGTATTTGATACGCTGCGCCTCATGCGCGAGCTTCTTGCCGTGGCGCTGGGTGGGGCGGTCGGGGCCGTCGCCAGGTATGGCCTGACCGGTGTCATGCACCGCGCGTTTCCCGGGCCGTTCCCTGCCGGCACGTTGACTGTCAACATTGTCGGCGGCCTGATCGTCGGGTTCCTGTCTGGTGTGCTCGTGGCGCGTGATGGTGGAGCCGATCACGCGTTCCGGCTCTTCCTCGTCGTCGGCGTGTGCGGCGGCTTCACGACGTTTTCGGCGTTGTCCCTCGAGACGGTTCATCTGATGGAGGCCGGAGCGACGACGACTGCGTGGCTGTCGGTGGCGGCGCAGGTGGTGGGGGCCGTGCTGGCGACGGCGCTTGGTTTGTGGATAGCGCAGACGGTGAGGCAATGAGGCAATGAGGCAATGGGGCAATGAAGGTGGGCGTGGCGCTGATGGTGGCGCTTTGCGCTGTGGCGTGGCCGACGGCGCAGGTGCCGGTTGTGCCTGGCGCAGAGTGGGCGCGTGTCGGTGATCCGAAGTCGGCGGGGTATTGCCAGGCGCCGCTTGATGCGGTGACGAGTCATCTAAAGACGCTCGGCACCACGGCTGTGACCGTTGTTGTCGGCGGCAAGGTGTTGTTCGACTACGGTCCGCAGGATGAAGTGACGTACCTCGCGTCGGTGCGCAAGAGCATCCTGGCGATGATGTTCGGCAAGTACGTCGCGAATGGCACCATCCGGCTGGATGCGACGATGGCCGAACTCGGGATCGATGATGTGCAGGGGCTGTTGTCGAAGGAAAAGACGGCCACCGTGCGGCAGCTGTTGGCATCGCGATCCGGCGTGTATCACGAGGCGGCGAACGCGGCGTGCACGGGGTGCGGGAGCACGGCCGGCGATCCCCCCGGCCCGCGCGGATCGGTGGAGCCGGGGAGTTATTACCTCTACAACAACTGGGATTTCAACGTGTTGGGTACGATCTTCGAGAAAGCGACCGGCAAGGATATCTACGTCGCGTTCGAGGAGGACTTCGCGAAGCCACTGCAGTTTCAGGACTACCGGCTCGAGGCCCAGCGCAAGGCGCGACGGCCGCAGGCGTCACAACATCCCGCGTACCACTTCTATCTGTCCACGCGCGACATGGCGCGCCTTGGTCTGCTGATGCTCCGCGATGGCCGGTGGGGTAGTCAGCGGTTGCTGACCGAGGAGTGGATCGAAGAAATGATCACGCCCGCCACGCCGGTCTCGGCGATGAATCCCGTCGCACAGCGGCAGGGGCCGTTTGGGTTCGGGTATCTCTGGTGGATTTGGGACGGGCCGCACAACACCGGCATCTATCGCGGTGCCTACACCGGGATCGGTGCGATCGGCCAGTTCCTGACGGTGCTGCCTGAACTTGACATGGTGATCGCGCACAAGACCCGCGCGAATGCGACCGCCGTGACGCGGCCCCAGTACCTCGATGTCATCGGGCGTCTGGCGGCTTCACGCTGCGGTCGCTGACCTACTTCCGGCGGACGTCGACCACGACGCCGGTCATCGCCAGGCCACGCGTGGCGCCGCGGATGCCCTCGCCGTCAGTGCCGACCGCGCGGAACGCCGGGGTTTTCCGCATCACGATCTCCCCGTTGTCTCCTGGAAAAGCGACAGTCGATTCAGCCGTACGCGCGAACCGGTCGAGCGCCCGCAGCCATTCCCAGGCGGTGAACGAATCCGCCGGCGCGCTCACGGCAGAGTCACCCGCCGGCCCTGGCGGCAACGGACCCCTGGCGGCAATCGAGGCCGTCCGACTGACGAGGTCGAATGCGTCCCCCTGCGCCAGCATGTGCAGCGCCATGCCCGATGCGGCACGACCGCTGCGCGTTGCGGGCCGTTCGTCGAACACGATCACCGCCGAGGCGCCGGCCACCCAGGTTCGTGAGCCGTCCACCACAAGCGCCGTGTTTTCGTCGATTCCGAATCCGAGGTCGTACTCCGGCAGGTCGAGCAACGCGATGAGGAGCCGGCCGTGGCGTCCACGTGCGAGGAAATGTTGATCGGCCAGCGCCCCTGGGAAGAATCCCAGACCCTGCGCCAGCGTCATGCCCGCCTCCTCATCGTCGGCGGAGGCCGGCACGCCGGGCGCGAGGCGGCGGAGGCCGCTTCTGAAGGCCCCGGCACTGGTGCCGCCGGCGATCATGGGGTCACTCATGATCGCGGCGCCGGCGCTTGATCCTGCCACCACGGCGCCTTCACGCCACCGCCGCACCAGGGCGATGTACGCGGGGGAGTCCTTGCCACCAGGACGGAAGGCCGTGATGACACGCGACTGCACGCCGCCGATGAAGTAGAACCCGCTGCAGTTGCTGATCTGTTCGACGATGGCCGGATCGTGCGCCGTCTCCGGTGACTGTGCCGAGATGAGCACGCCACGTGCGGTGCCGGGACCGCCGTGGCGGTCAAACGTCGCGACCGGTCCCGCCATCGCGGTGTCGGGCGTGGCGCCGGCTGTGGGAAACACACACAGCGGCCCTTGTCCGTGCCGGCCGGCCAGGATCGCGCCGTACACATCGGCGTTGTTGCTGTTGAGGCCGCCGCCGATGATCACCAGACGTCCCGCCCGGTTCTGTGCCTCCGGGGCCGACGGCAGCAGGGCCACGCACGCCAGAACGACAATCGCGGTGACGTATCTTCGGGCAGCACGACAGGTCATATGCGCATCCGTCCCAATCGACGTGGAGCTTATACGAGTTTCGAGTACTGGGTGCTCGGTGCGCCCGGCCGCAGGCCGGGCAGCACGCACCGGGCACCCGAGCACAGAGCACTGTAATTTGTTGGTGCGGAAGAGAGGACTCGAACCTCCACCCTATTGCTAGGACTAGCTCCTGAGGCTAGCGCGTCTGCCAATTCCGCCACTTCCGCACGAAGAGGGTCTTGCAGGCAGGCCCGGTCACCGGAACCGGAAGATGCGATTATAGCGCAACCTCCCAACCTCACCCAACCTCACCTAACCCTTATACTGGTCGGCGTGAGTTCCAAGAAGGGCGTCGCCCTTGTCCTGTTCCTGATCTTCCTTGCCGTGATGGCCTCAGCGGCTCTGGTGCTGATCGGCACCCTGCTGGTGGCGCCAACCCGGCCGACGGCCACGGTGCCGTCCAACGCGACCCTGTTTCTCAAGATTCAGGCGCCATTTCCCGAAGTGGAATCGATCAGCCTGTTTTCTCCGCTGGTCAGCCAGCAGACCTTGCGCGGCGTGATCGGCACCATCGAGCGGGCACGGAAGGACCCGCGCATCCGGGGCATGGTCGTGATTCCGCAAACGACCGGTGCGATGTGGGCGCAGTTGCAGGAATTGCGCGACGAACTCGTGAAGTTCCGCGCGGCCGGGAAGTCGCTGGTCGTGTATTTCGAGTTCGGCGGGGCGGGCGAGTACTACCTCGCGTCTGCGGCCGAACGCATTCTGGTGATGCCTGCCGGCACGCTGGATCTCTCCGGTCTGGCCACCTACGAAGTGTTCTTCCGCGGCGCACTCGACAAGATCGGCGTGTTTCCCGACATGCTCCACATGGGGGACTACAAGACCGCCGCCAACACGTTCACCGAACGCGGTTTTACGCCGGCGCACCGTGAAATGTCGCGCTCCCTCAATCGCGACATGTACGACCAGCTCGTACGTGCCATCGCCACCGGCCGGAACCGCGACGAGGCGGAAGTCCGGCGCCTGCTCGACGAGGGCCCGTTCCTGCCCGAGGACGCCAAGGCAGCCGGTCTGATCGACGACATCGCCTACGACGACCAGATCGATGACGCCCCGCCGGTGCAGGGCACACGACGTTTTGAGGGGGAGGACTACATCCGCTCCCTCTCGTCGGGTCGTGGCGACAAGGTCGCTCTGCTCTACGCCGTCGGCACCATCGCCAGCGGCAAGTCGAGTTTCGACGGGGCGAGCGGCTCCGTGCTCGGTTCCGACACCTTCGTGGAATGGGTGCGGAAGGTCCGCGCCGACAGTTCCATTCGTGCCATCGTCATTCGCATCGACAGCCCGGGGGGATCCGCGATCGCCTCGGAGGTCATCTGGCGCGAGCTGATGCTGACGCGCGAAGTGAAGCCCATCATCGTCTCGATGGGCGACGTCGCTGCGTCCGGTGGCTACTACATGGCGGTGCCTGCACACGCCATCGTCGCGCAGCCCGGCACGTTGACCGGCTCGATCGGCGTGGTCACCGGCAAGTTCGTGCTGCAGGGGGCCCTCGACAAACTGGGCATCGGCACCGGCTCGGTGAGTGACGGCCAGTTTGCGGAGATCTATTCGCCGTTCCGCACCTTCTCGGCAGCCGAACGCGCGAAGGTCGAAGAACAGATGCAGTCGACCTACGAGTTGTTCGTGAAGCGCGTCGCGGATGGCCGCGAATCCACGCCGAAGGATATCGACGCCATCGCCCAGGGCCGCGTCTGGACGGGGCGCCAGGCCCGCGAACTTGGCCTCGTGGACGAACTCGGTGGGCTCGACCGGGCCGTGGCCCTCGCAAAAGAGCACGCGAAGCTCGGCGCCGACGACGACGTCAACCTGGTCGTGTACCCGCCGAAGCGGAGCCTCTACGACATCGTCTCGAACCCCCTCGGCATGGGCATGGGCGCCAGTCTGCGCCTGATGTTCCCGCAGCCCGAGGTGCGGATGATCGATGACTTCGCATCACGGTTCCGGCTCTTCCGCCGCGGCGAGACGCTGATGCTGATGCCGAACCTCTTCGTGCGCGAACCCTGAGCTCACACAAAAAAAAGGACCCCGGTGGGAATGCCCACCGGGGTCCAGCACGTCACTGACGTGGTGCTCTACCGTCCGATGACGGCCTGCAGGGCCACGTCGTTGAACTCAATCGCCATCTTCAGCTTGGCCTTGGTCATGTAGGCGGCGAAGAATTCCTGCCGGCGACGCTGGAGGAGTTCGTTCGTCAGCTGAATCCGCTCGGCCGCCAGCCCCTCGGGTGTGCCGGTGGACTTTTCCACCACCTTGGCGACGACAACGGCTGTGGGCGTCGAAATCGGCGCCGACACGGCGCCCTGCTCGAGGGCGAACACGGCATCATCCACGACCGTGCTCACACCGACGTCCGGCAGGGGAGTGCCGCGTGTGACCAGTTCGGTGGTCTTGACCGTCACGCCGGCCGCCTTGGCCGCGGCGGCAAAGTTGCCGCGCTGCGCTGCGGCAGCGAGCGTCGCCGCGCGGGTCTTCGCGACCTCGATGGCCTTGAGGCGAATCACGTCGTCCTTCACGCGCTCCTTGACCGCGTCAAATGCGGGCACGGCGGGTGGGGCGATCTCGGCCAGCGCGATGAACGCGAAGCCCTGGCTCGTCCGGAGCTGTCCGGAGACCTTGCCCTGCTCGAGCGTGAACGCCTGCGCGGCGACCTGCGGCACAAAGCCGAGGCCGGCCAGCGGTTCCTCGCGCGAGAAGAGTCCGGAGTCACCGACCGTCAGGCCACGTGCCTGGGCGACCCGGTCGAGGTCGGACGGATCGTCAATTTCCCTGGCCGCTTCGTCCGCAATGCGCTGCGCTTCCTGCTGCGCCTTCTCGAACTTGATCTGATCTTCGAGCTGGGCCCGGACTTCAGCCAGCGACCGCACCGAGCCCGGCCGTTTGTCGGTGGTCTTGATGATATGGAAGCCGAACTGCGACTTCACCAGATCGGTGACTTCGCCGACGTCCTGGCCGAAGGCCGCGTTGGAGAACTCGGGGACCATGGCCTCACGCGCGAAGAAGTCGAGGTCGCCGCCGCGTTCGGCCGACGAGTCCTCCGAGAACTGCTTCGCCAGCGCCGCAAAATCCTCCCCGGCGCCAACACGCGCGAGCACCGCCCGCGCCGCCTTTTCGACCGCGGCTTCGTCCTTGCCCTCGGTCTTGAAGAGGATGTGACTGGCACGCACCTGCTCGGGCGTGGTGAACATGGACATGTTGTCGCGATAACGCGCTTCGATCTCGGCGGGCGTCGCGGTCATCGTCGTGCGGAGCGCATCGGCGTCGATGGAGATGTAGCGCACGCGGCGCTTCTCGGGATCGCGATACGTCTCCTGGTTGGCGGCGAAGTGGGCGCTCACCTCGGCGTCGGTCGGGGTGATCCCCTCACGGAACGCATCGGCGATCAACACCGCCATCTCAAGCTTGACCTTGTCGTTGCGCTGGCGATATTCCTGCGCGACGTCGGCGTCGGAGACGTGCACCCAGCCGGTGACGGCTGCCTGGAGTTTCTCCGCCATCAGGCTCTTGCGCAGCTGTTCCTCGAACTCGCTGGCGCGCAACGGGGGACGCTGCATCTGCAGCACCTGCCGGTAGCGTTCGTCCCCGATGAACTGGCCGTCCTGCTGAAAGCCCGGCATCCGCAGAATGCGCTCGCGCAGTTCCGCGTCCGTCACCGTGAGGTCCAGGCGCGCAGCCTCGACGATCATCGCTTCCTCGTCGATCATCTGCTGCACGACGCGCTGGGGGATCCCCAGCTGCTGAATCATGTCGGCGGTCAGCTGGCCCCCGTAGGCCTGCTGCACCGAGGCCATCTGCTGCTGATACAGCCGCTGGAAGGTGCCGACGGTGATCCGGCGGCCGTCCACGGTCGCGATCGCGTCATTGGGGTTCGCACCAGTGCCCGCGGCGGGGTCCAGGAACGAGGGGACGTACAACAGAACAAAAGTGACGACCACCAGTCCGAGGCTCCATTTCAGCCAGGCCTTGTGGCGGCGCATCCGGTCGAGCATTGTCATGGTCGGGATCTCTCCAACGGTCCGAAAGCACGCATTATGCCACGTCGCTCCAAGTACCAGCAAAATCAACGGCTTGGCCGTGGTATAATCCGGGATTTTGGCGGGCCGTTTCGGCCAGTTTTTGGGGGACGCCGACCACGATGCCGGGACGACGACAGGCGGCGTCAACCGCACGCCAGACAACTCAGCTCAGCATGCCCCTCCCGGGGACGTTGACGCGTGCCGTGTTTCATCGCGAACAGCCCGGGGAACGTGTCGAACGCCACGTCGCGCCGCTGCGCCGCGCGCGACGCGTGGCCCTGTCGATTGCGTCCCAGCAGGAGGCGGCCGTGCCGCCGAAGGGTGTGGACGGCATCCTCTGGGAAATTGCCGTGGACGGGGGATTGGACCGTCGTCGCGTCGCGTCGCTGCGGGCCAAAGCGCCAGCTGCGTCGTATGCGGCCGTGGGGGATCGACACCTCGCCGATCTGTCGCGGTCACTCGGGTTCCGGCATCACCTCACGGTGCCGTTGCGGTGGCCGGAGGTCGAGCGGGCGCTGGGGTTGCCCGGGACCCTCGACCTTGCCGATCGGATTCAGAAGGCGACCCCGCAGTTGGTGGCGACCGCCAAGCGGGCAGAGGTTATCAGTGACCTGCTCCGGGCCGTGAATGAATCGACCGACCCGTCGACGGTGGCATCCGCGCTGGTGGCGCGTGTCGCGGACTGGCTGCCCCTGGCGTTGTGGGCGGTCGTCGCCGTCGAGTCTGACGGTCAGATCCACTGGTTGTCGGGTCGTGAAACCGACGGAATGATGAAGGCGGCCGTCGAGGCGATCGCCGACGTGGTGGTGCAGGCCGCCGAGCCCTACGCCACCGACCGTATCGCCGGGGACAAGCGCATCGGGGAGGCGGTCGAAGCTGCCGCGGTGGCCTGGCCCTTGGTGGCCAACGGGGCTATCGTGGGAGTGCTGGTGGGCGTGGATCACGGGCGGTCGCGCCGAGTGCCGCGGTGGCCCCCCGCGCTGCGCGCCGCTGTCAGCCGGCTGGTCGAGCCGGCGGCCTTTGCGCTGGCGCACGCGCTGCGTGTCGTGCGGGCCGAGGCGCTCTCGGTGACCGACGACCTGACGCAGTTGTACAACTCGCGCTACCTGCACGAGGTGTTGCGGAAGGAAGTCAAACGCGCCGTGCGCAGCAGCCGGCCGTTGTCGCTGCTGTTTGTGGACCTGGATGGGTTCAAGAAGATCAACGACGCACACGGCCACCTGCTCGGCAGCCGGGCGCTGGTCGAAGCGGCGGCGGTGATCCGGGGCAGCGCACGCGAGACCGACCTGGTGGCGCGCTTCGGCGGCGATGAATTCGCCATCGTCCTGCCCGAAACGGAGGAGGACGGCGCGCGCGAGGTCGCCGTGCGCCTGCTGGAACGGATTGCGCGGTATGTGTTTCTCGCCGATCGCGGCCCCGGCAGCCGCCTGACGGCGTCGATTGGCGTCGCGACGCTGCCCGCCGCGAGGCAGACGGCGGATGGGGTCTTGCAGGCGGCGGATGCTGCCATGTATCGGGTAAAGGAAGCGGGCCGCAACGGCATCTACATTGCCGGCGGGGGCCTGCTTCGACGAACTGAATTGACACAGGAGTCACATTGAACTTCCGATCACTGTTTTCATTGTTTTCAAGCGACCTCGCCATCGATCTCGGCACGGCCAATACGTGTGTCTATGCGCGGGGCAGGGGTATTGTCGTCAACGAGCCGTCGATCGTCGCGATCAACAAGATCACCGGCCGGGTCGAGGCCGTCGGCCGTGAGGCGAAGGAAATGCTTGGGCGCACGCCCGGCAACATCGTCGCAATCAAACCAATGAAGGACGGCGTCATCGCCGACTTCGAGGTCACCGAGAAGATGCTGGCGCACTTCATCAAGAAGGCGCACAACCGCACCATGTGGGTGCGGCCCCGCATTGTCATCGGCGTGCCGTCCGAGATCACGCAGGTCGAAAAACGCGCGGTCAAGGACAGCGCCTACCGCGCCAAGGCCAGCGAGGTCTATCTGGTGGAGGAAGCGATGGCAGCGGCCATCGGCGCCGGCATGCCCATCGAGGACGCCTCGGGCAACATGGTGGTGGATATCGGCGGCGGCACGACCGACATCGCCGTGATTTCGCTCGCCGGCATCGTCTACAGCAAGGCGATTCGGGTCGCCGGCAACGAGATGGATGAAGCGATCATCCAGTACATCAAGAAGACGTACAACCTGCTGATCGGCGAGCGCACGTCGGAGCAGATCAAGATGGAACTGGGATCCGCGTATCCGCTCGATGAGCGGTTGACGATGGAGATCAAGGGCCGGCACCTGATTGAAGGGGTGCCGAAGACGTTCACGATCACCGACGAGGAAATCCGCGAGGCTCTTGCGGAAACGGTGAACGTGATCGTGGACGCCATCCGTGTGGCCCTGGAGCGCACGCCGCCCGAACTCTCCGCCGACATTGTCGACCGCGGCATCGTGGTGACTGGTGGCGGTGCGTTGCTCAAGAACCTCGACAAGCGCCTCCGCGAAGAGACTGGTCTGCCGGTCGTCACGGCGGAAGACCCGCTGTCGACCGTGGTGCTCGGCACAGGCAAGATGCTGTCGAACTTCGAACTGCTGAGAAAGATCTCGCTGGATTGATCGCTTGGCCAGTGTCCGCCGGACGTTCGTCCTGTTTCTGCTGCTGACCTTCGGTCACATGCTGCTGATTTCAGCGCAGGTGCAGTCGAAGAGCGGCCTGCCGCTGGTGCAGGCCGGCGCGTTCAGCGTGTTCGCCTCCATGCAACAGCTGACGTCAGGGATGGCCGACGTCGGCGGGTCCATCTGGTCGAACTATGTCGCGCTGCGCGGCGTGGAGGCCGAGAACGATTCGCTGCAGAAGCGCGTGCTGGAACTGGAGGGCCTGGTGCAGTCACAGGCGGCCATCGTCAGCCAGACCCAGGAACTTGAAGGCGTGTTGCGTCTGCAGCAGAGTCTGGTGGCGACGACGCTGGCGGCCCGCGTGATCGCCGGCAGTCCCGCGCCAGGCGCGAACATGATTACCATCGATCGCGGCACGGCGGACGGCATCGAGTTGGACATGGCGGTGATTGGACAGCAGGGCGTGATCGGCCGTGTGTTCGGCCGGCCTACGCAGCATGCCGCGCAAGTGCAACTGTTGATCGGTCGCCAGGCGGCGGCCGCTGCGGTGACCGAGACGTCACTGGCCGTGGGCATGGTGCTGGGTGGCGCCGGCGATCCGCCGCTTGAGATGGAGTACGTCGACGTGCTGCATGATGTCGCGGTCGGGGAGCGGGTGTTGACGTCGGGCCTTGACGGCATCTACCCCAGGGGATTTGTGATCGGGACGGTTGAGCGCGCTGTGCGGGGGTCGGGCGTGTACAGCGATCTGCGGGTGCGGCCGGCCGTGGACTTCACGCGTCTGGATGTGGTGCTGGTGGTGCTCGCGCGGCCGGCACGCGCCGGCGGGGAGCCGCAGCCGTGAATCTGACGCGGGTGCTGCTTGTCGTAACGGTTGGCCTGGTGCTGCAGATGGCCCTGGCGCGGTTTGCCGTCGGCGATCGCTGGGTGTTCGACCTGGTGCTCGTGGCGGTCGTGTTTGTCGCGTTGTCGTGGGGGCCGATCGCCGGGATGTGGGCCGGCACCCTCGGTGGTCTGGTGCAGGACGCCCTGTCGGGTGACATCATCGGTGTCGGCGGCCTGGCCAAGACGGTGGCTGGGTTGGCGGCCGGCGTGGCCGGAGCGCAGTTCGTCGTGTCGAGCGCCGCGGGGCGTGTCGCGACCGTCGCGGTGGTCACCATCGGACACCGGTTGCTGGTGGTGTCGTTGCTGGCGCTGGCGGATCAGCGGTGGTCAGACGGCGGGTGGATGGCTATGCTGATGGAAACGGGGCTCAACGGATGTGCCGGACTGGTCGCGTTCAAGGCCACCGAGTGGGTCCCCGGCGCGATGCGTCAGACGCGTGAACTGCGTCGGCCCTCGTTGAGCAAACGCCGGTGGTGACCTCATGCTGACTCCTGGAGCCTACGAAGATCGTCAGAGCCTGCAGTCGCGGCTCCTCGGGTTCCGCGTCGGCATCGTCCTGCTGTTTGTCCTGTTCGGCGTCGCGTTCTGGACGCTGCAGGTGCTGCAGCACCAGGAGTACCTCGAGCGGGCCGAAAACAACCACATGCGCACGATTGAGTTGCGCGCCCCGCGCGGCGTCCTGTTCGATCGTCACGGGGAAGTGCTCGTGCAGAATCGCCGGGTGTTTCGTATTGCGGTGGTCCGTGAGCAGACCGGCGGCGATCTTGAAGGCGTGCTGGTCCGCCTCGCGGCGATCACGGCGGTGGACGAGGCCAGCGTGCGCGCGGCCGTCAAGCGCCGCATGAACGAACCGTCGTTCCGGCCGATTCCCGTGATCGAGAACGCGACCGAGGCCCAGGTGGCGTCCGTGCTCGCACGCGCGCTCGAATTGCCGGGTGTCGTCGTGGAGCAGGTGCCCACCCGACGGTATCCAGACGCGGGGCTGGCTGCGCATCTGTTCGGGTATGTCGGGGAGGTGCAGAAGTCGCAACTGCGGCCGGGGCTCCAGCCCGGGGCCATCGTCGGTCAGGCCGGCGTGGAGCAGGTGTACGACGAATTGCTCATTGGAGAGAACGGCAACCGGTTTGTCGTGGTGAACAGCCGCGGCCGTGAAATCGAGGAACTGGAGCACCAGGAGCCTGTTGACGGGAAGCGGGTGCAACTGACGATTGATGCCGACATGCAGCGGGCGCTTGAAGAGGCGTTCCGCAGCAAGGGGTTCAACGGGTCGGGCATGTTTCTGGATCCGCGCACGGGGGAGGTCCTCGCCATGGCCAGTGTGCCGTCCTACGATCCCAATGAGTTTGCGAGCGGGATCGAGCCGTCGAAGTGGCAGGCGCTGTTGGGCGATCCGCTCAAGCCGCTGCGCAACCGGACGGTGCAGGGCACCTACGCCCCGGGCTCCACCTTCAAGATCGTGATGGCGCTGGCCGCGCTTGAGGAGGGGCTGATCACCCCGGAGACGACGTTCAACTGCGCCGGCAGCAAGACGATTTACGGCAACTCGTTTGCGTGTCATCGCGCGGGGGGCCACGGCCGGCAGAATCTGCGCGAGGCGTTGATGCACTCGTGCAACGTCTACTTCTACACGCTCGGTGAGATGTTGAAGGTCGACACCATTCACAAGTGGGCGGAACGACTGGGGTTGGTCGGCCGGACCGGTATCGACCTGCCGGCCGAGGATGAAAGCGTCATTCCATCCGAGGCCTGGAAGCGGCGCCGGTTCAACGAACGGTGGTATCCCGGCGACACGATTTCTGTGGCGATCGGGCAGGGATACGTCACGGTGACGCCGGTGGCGCTCGCCCGCATGATGGCCACGATCGCCAATGGCGGGACGCTGGTGACGCCACATGCCATCCGCGCCGTGGATAACGGCGCGGGCTGGGAACCCACGCAGGGCACGACCGTGGTGCCGCCGGTGACGCTGGCGCCTGACATGCTCGACGCGGTCCGCGACGGGTTGTGGATGGCGGTCAATGCACCGACCGGCACCGCCCGAGGCGCGCAGATCGCCGGCTATGACATCGCCGGCAAGACGGGCACCGCACAGGTCATCTCGCTGGACGCGGCCAAGGCGGTCGCCGGTCGCACCACGCGTGATTTGCGCCACCACGGCTGGTTCGTGTTTTTTGCGCCCAAGGACAATCCCGAAGTGGCCGGCGTCGTGTTTGTGGAGCACGGTGCATCCAGCGGTGCCGCGACGCCGATTGTGCGTCACGTGATGAACACGTACTTCGCGAAGAAGGAAGGCCGTCCACTCCCGAAGCTCGCACCCGCACCACCCACACCACCTGCCCTGACCCGCTCAACCCCAGCGGGCCCTGCGAGTGGAAGCGGCGTCCGGTGATCGTCGATCGCCGCGTGTTGCCGCACCTCGACTGGCCGCTGCTGGCGGCCGTCCTGGGGCTGACCCTGATCGGGCTCGCGACCATCTATTCCGTGACCGGGAACATCGGGGCGAATGCGCCCGGCCCCGAATTCTGGCGGCAGTTGTACGCCGTGCCCATCGGTCTTGCGGCACTGGCCGGCTGCCTGTTGGTGGATTACCGCACACTTGCCCAGCGGTCGGTGTTGGTCTATCTCGCGGTGATCGCGGCGCTGATCGCCGTGTTGTTTTTTGGCGTGGTGGCGAAGGGGGCCCGCCGGTGGATCGATCTCGGCGTGGGCTCATTGCAGCCCTCTGAGTTCGCCCGCCTTGGCGTCGCCCTGATGCTGGCGATGTGGTTTGGTGATGGACGCCGGAATGCCCGCTCACTCGCAGACCTGGCGTGGGGCGGGGTGGTGGTGGCCGTGCCGATCGGGTTGATCTTCTTTCAGCCGGACTTTGGCACCGCCGTCACGTTGACGTCCGTGTATTTCGGCGTGATTTACCTGGCCGGACTCCCGCTGCGCTGGGTCGGCGTCGGGCTGCTGGCCGTGGTGCTGTTGTCGCCGGTCGTCTGGATGTGGGGCCTCGAGGACTACCAGAAGGGGCGCGTCATTACGTTCCTCAATCCCGAGCGTGACCCCAGGGGCGCCGGCTGGCAACAAATCCAGGCCAAGATCACGGTCGGCTCCGGAGGGCTGTTCGGGAAGGGCTTCCGGCAGGGGACCCAGGGCGCCTACCGGTTCCTGCCCGAGGCCCACAATGACTTCGTGTTTGCCGTGCTGGCCGAAGAACACGGGTTCTTCGGGGTGATCCTCGTACTCGGGCTGTATTTGTTTGTGGTCATGCGCAGTCTTGAGGCGGCGAAGCTGGCCAAAGACCGGGTGGGCGCGTTCCTCGTGGTGGGGATCGTGTCCTGGTTTACGTTTCAGGTGGTGTACAACATCACTATGCAGGCAGGCTTGGTCCCCGTGAAGGGGCTGACCCTGCCATTGATGAGTTATGGCGGGTCGTCGCTGGTGGCGACGCTCGCCGGGTTTGGCCTCATTCTCAATGTGCGAATGAGGCGGTTTACGAATTAGAGGCACAACTCCATGAACAAGGAGATGGTGATCTCCTCGACCCCGCACGAAACCCGTGTGGCGATTCTCGAGGACGATCAGGTGGTTGAAGTTTTTATTGAACGCGAACACTCGCGGGGCGTGGTCGGCAACATCTACAAAGGCCGGGTCTCGAAGGTCTTGCCGGGCATGCAGTCCGCCTTTGTAGACCTCGGGCTCGAACGGGATGCGTTCCTGTATGTGACCGACGTCATCGATCCCACGGCCGAAAGCCTTGAGGACGAGGACGATCCCGGCATCGAGCCGGTGGCTGTGTCCGACGCCGGGCCTGACGGGGATATCGAAGCACTGGCGCACGCCGAAGCCCGTGTCACCGCCGCCGTACCGGACGGGCCGGCCGACGTGGCCGCGCCAATCGAGGATGAGCCGCCCACCAGCCCATCCGTCCAGCCGGCCCTGGCAGCCCAGCCGGCCCAGTCTGCCCAGCCGGGTGGCGGCCAACGTCGCGGCGGCCGTGATCGCGATCGCACACCTCCGGACACCAAGATCGAAGACCTGCTCAAGGAAGGGCAGGAGGTCGTGGTGCAGGTCGTCAAGGAGCCGCTCGGCACCAAGGGCGCCCGCATCACGTCGCACATCTCGTTGCCCGGCCGGTTCCTGGTCTACATGCCGACGGTTGAGCACATCGGCGTGTCGCGGAAGATCGAATCACGCGAGGAGCGCCGCCGCCTGCGCGCCATTGTCCAGAAGTTCAAGGAGGAGTCGGGGCTGCCCGGTGGCGTGATCATCCGCACCGCGGCGGTGAACCGTCCGGATGACGACATCCTGAGCGACCTGCAGTACTTCAAGTCCGTCTGGACGGAAGTCCAGCGCCGGAAGGACACGCAGCGCCCGCCCTGTGCCTTGTATCGCGAAGAAAGCCTCGTGGCGAAGTTGCTGCGCGACTTTCTCACCGAGCAGTTCACGGCCATCCGCATCGACGACGAGACCGAATACAAGCGGGTCGTGGCGCTCATGGGCCGCATCATGCCGTCGATGGCCGGCCGGGTGAAGCACTACAGCAAGGACTACCCGATCTTCGACGAGTACGGCGTGCAGACCGAGATCGACAAGGCGTTGCGCAGCAAGGTCTGGCTCAAGTCCGGCGGCTACATTGTCATCAACCAGACCGAGGCGCTGGTGGCGATTGACGTCAACACGGGACGGTATGTCGGCAAAAAGAGCGCAGGGCGCCTCGAAGACACGATCGTGAAGACGAACCTTGAGGCGGCCAAGGAGATTGCGCGGCAGATGCGGCTGCGCGACCTGGGCGGCATCATCGTGCTCGACTTCATCGACATGGAAGACAAAAAGAACCGGCAGAAGGTGCTGGCCGCGATGGAGCAGGAACTGCGGCGGGATCGCGCGCCGTCGAAGGCCGTCGCGGTCAACGACTTCGGCCTGGTGATTGTCACGCGCAAGCGCGTGAAGAGCAGTCTGGAGCGGTTGCTGACCGAGCCGTGCCCCTACTGTTCGGGGACGGGCACGATCAAGGCGAGTCCCACCATTTGTTACGACATCCTCACGGAAGTGAAAAAGGTCGCGTCAGACCTCGACGGCTACAGCCTGGTGCTGCGGGTGAATCCCGAAGTGGCGCGGGCGCTGCGTGAGGAAGGCCGGGGGGTGTTCAAGGAACTGGAAGCCACGGTCGGCCGCTCGGTGACGGTGCGGTCCGATGAGCAGCTGCACCATGAGCAGTTCGACCTGATGGCCATGTAGGGCATAATGACAGTCGTGGAGGCAACGATGACACGCAGGGCACTTCTTTCGATGATGGCAGGGGCGATGGCGCTGACGGCCGTGATGACGGTCAGCCTGGCCGCGCAGACCGCGACCACCCTCGGGACGGTTCGGCTGTCGCGTGGCGTGATGGCCGACGGCAAGGCGCTGCCGGCCGGCAGCTACAGTCTCCGTGTATCGGCTGACCCGGTGGCCACCGTGGTCGGGCAGGGCGGCGACAACGCCAAGTGGGTGGAGTTCGTGCAGGGCGGCGCAGTCAAGGGACGCGAACTCGCGTCAGTGATTCCGTCAGCCGAGGTCAAACAGGTCGTCAAGGGCACGGCGCCCGCGGCCGGTGGCGTCAAGGTCGAGTTGCTCAAGGGCGCGGAATACATCCGCATCTGGGCGAACCGCGGCGGCAACCACTATCTCGTCCACCTGGTCGTCAGCCAGTAACGCGACAACACGGAGGGCAGCCCTTCAAGGCTGCCTTACCGCTTCACAATTACGACATTTCCACTGAAGCTGCGGGCGGTCACGCTCGCGCTGCCGTCCCCGAACGTGCCGCGCATGTTGCGGTCCGGGCGCCGCTGATTCGACAGGCCGGTGACCTGCAGCGGCAGTTCCGTATTCACCGCGCCATTAAACGTGCCCGCGTCGAGCGTGAACCCGGTCTTGCCGTCCAGCGCGAGCCGGACGGTGCCGGACTGGCTCGTGAAGTCGTAGCGGCCCCTCGGTTCCAGCGGGCCGTCGAATCGCACATCCCCGGACAACGCATGCAGTTTCACGTCGCCTGACTGCACCCCGAGCGCCGAGACGGTGCCGCTGATGGTGCTCATGTCCAGCCGCCGCGCCCGCACATTGGTCGCGGTCACATCACCGCTCATTGTGCCGGCATCCAGCAGGCCGGTGGACCCGGTGTCGCGCAGCGTGATGTCCCCAGAGACGGTCTTGGCCGAGACCAGCTGCGTCGCGCCGGTGACCCGCACGTCGCCACTGGTGGTGTGGACCGACAGTTCGCCGGTGATCGCGCCGACCGTTACGTCACCCGAGATGGTCTTGGCGGTGATGCGTGTGCCGGCCGGCGCCGTGATGACGTAGTCCACGGTCACGCTGTAGTTGGACTGACGCTCATTGGGATACACCGTGCGAGCCGTGGCCCGGTCGCCGTGATGGGTGGTTTCCACGCGCACCCGTGACAAGCCGGTGCGGGCGTCCGCCTCCGTGCGGCCGCGTGCCTGACGCGAGATCTCGATGGTGAGGTCGCGGCCGGACCCGGCCACGACCCGGATGTCCCCGGAGATGTTGTCGATATCGAAGACGCCGTTCGCGCCAAGGGCAAACGTGCGCGTCTCGCGATCGGTCTGCGACGCCGGGAAATTCCGCTGCCGCGCTGAGCGTGACCAGTTCCCGTCGCCCACCCAGGGCGTGTCGGCGAGGTGCTCGATGACGGCGCCAATCTCGCGCGTGACTGAGGACAACTCGCGATTGAGTTCCATCCGGAATTCCGGCCCGAAGACCTCGCGCATCGCGCGCCGGATTTCCTCGGTGGCTTCGCGAATGGCCTGGGTGTCGACCTTGACGCGCACATCGATCGGCTGTGCCTGCGCCTGGGCCGGCGACGCACCGAGGATGGCGACAGCCGCAAGGCCGCCGAAGATAAAACGCGCCGATCGAATCATTGAGACGTGCATCACGGATCCTCTCCGAAGAACTACGAAGTCTTGTTGCCGAGTCCGGCTGCGGCTTCCGCCGCGCCGCCCGCATCCCCCTGTCGCATCTCGTTCATGAGCACGACCGTGGACTGCAGGAGGTTGACCTTGTTGCGCAAGGCGTCAAAGAGGCTGGTGCGCGCCGGTTGACTCGCCGGGTTGTCGGTCAGCGCCGCGCGGCTCTCCGCGATCGCCGAGTCAATCGTCGTCACATTCCGTTGCAGCGTTGCGAGTGTCTCTGGTGAGACGTCCTGATTGCCGTCCTGCACGACCTTCTCAAGCATCGCAATGGCTCGTTCGTATTCCGCTTCCGCGCGCCGCAACGTGTCCTCCACGGTTTCGACGGTGGGCGGCGCCGAGGCGTTGCTGTCCGCTGTCACAAGTGGTGACGCCGGGTCCGGCTGCGCCACCATATACACGCCGGCGGTGACGAGCAGCAGCGCGGCGGCGAGACCCATCCACTGCCACATGTCGGCGCGGCGATGTTCGCGGCGCAGTTGCGAGTTGATGTTGTGCCACACGTGTGCCGGCGGCGTAATGGGGCCGAGTGTGTGGGCGGTGGTGCGGATGCGATCGAGATCCGTCGCCAGTGCCTTGCACGAGTCGCACGACTGCAGATGAATGTCCACGGCCGCGCGGGTACCGGCGTCCAGCGTGCGATCGAGATAGTCACTCAGGTGGGCGAGCGCGTCATGACATGTCATCGCGATCCTCCCTGGGACGCCGAAAGGTAGTCGCGCAGGCGCAGACGCGCCTTGTGCAACTGCGACTTGGATGTGCCGTCCGAAATACCCAGCATCGCGCCGACCTCACGGTGTTCAAACCCTTCCACATCGTACAGGACGAAGACCTCACGGCATCCGTCAGGCAACTCTGCCACCGCCCGCTCAAGGTCGAGCCGATCGACCACGCCGAGAATCGGCCCTCGTCCCCCGACCGGCATCGTCGAACCTTCCGCGTCGTACGAATCGGTCACCTGGGCCGAGCGGTTCGCACGGCTGCGCAGGAAATCGAGACACAGATTCGTGCCGAGCCTGAAGAGCCACGTCCCCAACGAGGAATCGCCCTTGTAGAGCCCCAACTTGCGGTGCGCCGTCAGGAAAATCTCCTGCAGCAGGTCCTCCGCATCCGTGCGCCCGACCATGCGACACGCCAGGCCGAACAGGCGCGGCGAGTGCAGCCGGTACAACTCTTCGAACGCCCCCGGAGCCCCCGATCGACACCGCTCGGCCAGCGCCATATCGGCGTGGGGGGCAGTGGGCGCGTTCAGAGGGTTAGACGAGGACATGGGGATTGGACGTTGCTTTGCACAGACAAGACGAGGAGGCTCCCCGGGGAGTTCACGGGCTGAGGCGTACGCGGCGGAATTCCAGGATGCGGCCGCGCCGCACGACCAGCCCTTCGGCCGTCAGCAATTGCGCCTTGAGCTGCGGGGATCGACCGAATCCGCCGATCCGGCCACCGGCGGCCACGACGCGATGATAGGGGAGGCCCGGTTCGTCAGCCCGGCGCATGATCTGTCCCACGGCCCGCGCGGCCCCCGGACGTCCCGCCAGCGCTGCGACATCGCCGTAGGTCGCCACGCGACCCGCCGGAATCCGTCGCAGGACGCGCAACACGCGTCGCGAGAACTCGGTGGCCGGCATGCACGCCGGATTCTACTTCCCCGATCGGAGGGCCGGTGTCAGGGGATGGCCATCCACCCGCGTCAACGTCAGGCCCAGCACCGCCGCGAGTGTCGGCGCGATGTCGGCCGGGCTCGCCGGATCCAGGTGCCGGCCCGGCGTGATGCCCGCGCCCGCAAACAGCACCGGCACCCGGGTGTCGTAGCCCCACGGCGTGCCGTGTGTGGTCATGCTCGAGGTGGACTGCGCCATCCAGAACGGCGACAGGATGAGCATCAGATCGCCGCTGTTGCCGGGGAAATAACTCCGTCGCGCCATCCGGAGGACCACATCGTCGGTTGTCCCGCGCGCCGACAGTTCATCGGCAAAATACACGCGGTCGATTGCGGGCATGCTCGTCAGCGCGTCGCGCAGCGCTGCACGCGCAGACGGCTGCCGGCGCAGACCGTCCAGTGCAGCCGGCTGCAGATAGACGTTCGCTCCGACGGACGTCAGCACATGAGGCCCTTCGCCGAGGAAAGGCGTCAGCGCCGTCTCGATCACGGCGCGCATGTTCGCGGTCGTGTAGCGACCGGCCGCCGGGGTCCCAAGTCCCATACGTTCGGGGAGCGGCGACACGCCGTGATCCGCCGAAAACGCGACCACGTACTGGTCCCGCCCGACGGTCTCGTCCAGCATGGTCAGCAGCGCGCCGAGGGTCCGGTCGAGATGCGCGAGGGTGTCCTGCACCTCATGGCTGTGCGGACCGAACCGGTGCCCGACATGATCAAGTGCGGCAAAGCTGATGGCCAGATAGTCGGTGCCCCCCGGCGTCTGACCCATCTTCAGATCCGTGACCAGCCGTTGCGCAAGCGTGCCGAGGGCGGCATCGCTCACCGGTGACCGGGACCAGGTGGTGGCAAACGCACTGTCGGGCACACCGTTCGGGCTCACCAGTCGATGGGGGAATGTGCGCGGTTCGGCTTCACCGGGCGCATCGTCCACGAAGCGGTACTGATCCACCGGCAGCAGGCGATCCCATATGCGGCCGTAGTCCGCGCTGATGGGGTGCTTGACGGCCCATCGGTTCACGGCGGGCCATGCCGTCGGCGTGTACGCGGAGGAGGTTGCCCACGAGCCGTTGCCTTCGATCCAGACGACGTAGGTCGAGGGGCCGGGCCGGCCGGCCATCGTGATGGCGCTGCGGGGTTTTTGCGACAGGCTCACCACCGTGGATGGTCGCTCCCGCTGCGCGCGCAGTTCATCGGCCAGCGTGTTGACTCGCAGGTACCCGGGACCGTGCCGCTCGGCGCCTGGGCCGCCGTCCAACGGAACAGAGGTGGCCGACGCGTCTTCCGTGCACCGGACCTGTTTGCCCAGCCTGCGGTCGTACCACTCGTTGCCGACCATGCCGTGGGTCTCCGGCAGGGCACCCGTGGCGATCGTGGCGTAGCCTGCACACGTGACGGTCAGGGCATAGGGGTATTCGGCGAGGGGAAACACGGCACCCGTGTCAAAGAGCCGGCGGAGCCCCCGTGTCCATTGGTGACCGTAGAGCGTCGGATAGTCTGCGCGGAATTGATCGGCGACCAGCACCACCACCAGACGCGGCGGCTCGTGCTGTGCCGCGAGCGGAGAGATCAGGGCCAGCAACGCGGCGACGACGAGCAGACGAACACCCATGGGAGAACCTCTTGTCTTTCTGCTTCACTTCCGGCAACTCACCGAGCATAGTGTCGCGATGTAAAGGGAGTACGTCGCCTGTCCCAGCCAGAACCACGCGGGCGCAAGGTCCGGCTCCAGGATACCGGGACGGTGGACGAAGGCGATGCCGGCGTGGACGCCGAGGGCAATGGCGGCCACCTGCAGCGCCTGCACCGGTTCACACCGGAGCACGAGCACCGCTGCGGCGATTGGCAGCAGACCCAGCGCGGCATCAAACCGGGCCATCGGTGCCGTCTCGCCGCTGACGGCAAGGCCGATCGCCACGGCGCCCTGCACCGCCAACACGAGGGCCGCCCACTGCGACAGATGCAGCTGGGCGACCAGCCGCTCCGGTGACGCGGAGGCCGCACGCGTCAGGCGCCAGGTGAACACCGTCAGCGCCACGGCAGACACCAGGCCGGCAGTGAGGAGGACACGGGCCGTCTCGGTCACAAGTCCAATATACTTGGCGCTGCATGCGAGCGCTCGACATCATCCGCGCCAAGCGGGACGGCCGGGTGCTGACGCGCGGGGAGATCGACGCCTTCGTGGCCGGCGTGACCGACGGGTCCTGGCCCGACTATCAGGTGTCCGCGCTCCTCATGGCCATCCTCCTGCGCGGGATGACCCTCGACGAAGCCACCCATCTCACGCACTCGATGATCGGGTCCGGCGTCCGCCTTGATTGGTCGGATATCCAGGGCAGCTTCGCGGGCGGTGTCGCCGTGGACAAACACTCCACGGGTGGCGTCGGCGACAAGACGTCCCTGATTCTCGCCCCTCTGGCGGCTGCCTGCGGGGCGCTGGTGCCGATGATGTCCGGCCGCGGCCTGGGCCACACCGGAGGGACCCTCGACAAGCTGGCGGCGATTCCGGGCTTCCGGACGGATCTCTCATTGGCAGAGATGCGGACCGCGCTCGTCGCGACCGGCTGTGTCCTGATTCGCCAGACGGCCGACGTGGCGCCCGCCGATCGGCGGCTCTATGCGCTCCGCGATGCCACTGCGACTGTCGAGAGCCTTCCGCTGATTTCGTCATCGATCCTGTCGAAGAAGGTCACCGAAGGCATCGGTGCCCTGGTGATGGACGTGAAGGTCGGGTCGGGCGGTTTCATGGCGCGCGTGGACGACGCCCGTGAGCTGGCGCGGTGGTTGGTGGGCATCGCAACTCGAAGCGGTGTGCGGACCGAGGCGTTCCTGACCCGGATGGACACGCCGCTCGGACGGACGGTCGGCAACGCCAACGAGGTGCATGAGGCCATCGCCACGCTGAAGGGGCAGGGGCCGGCGGATCTGGAGTCGTTGTCCGTGCATCTGGCGGCGCGCATGCTGGTCATGGCGGGGGCCGCGGGCGAGCACGACGCCGAGGAGCAGATTCGCAACGCCCTCACGAGTGGACGCGGCCTGCAGAAGTTCGCGGATATCCTGTCGGCGCAGGGCGGCGACCCGCGCGTGATCGACGATCCCTCGCTGATGCCGATGGCCGATCACGAGCGGATGATCCCCGCACCCCGCTCGGGCTTTGTGTCGAAGCTTGATGCCGGCGCCGTGGGACACGCGGCGGTGGTGCTGGGGGCGGGGCGCGATCATGTGGACGGCATCATCGACCCGGGCGTTGGGATCGACGTGCTGGCCCCTGAAGGCACCGAGGTGCGCGAGGGTGACGCGGTGTTGCGGGTGATCTATCGTGATGCGGCCAGGCGGGATGCGGCGCTGGCGCGTCTGACGACCGCGGTGGACATCTCGGACGCGGCCCCGGCGCCGCGCCCACTTATTCTCGAAACGATTCGTGCGCAGGAGCAGCCCTGATGACAGGCCCGACAACCGACCAACGACTTCGTGTGATGGTGGCGATCGCCGCCGTGGTGCTGGGGACCGCCGTGGTCCTCGCCGCCAATGTGTTGTCGCCGATGGTGCGCGGCGCACTGGGCATCGTGGTGTTCCTGCTGGTGGTCGCGTCGTTTTCCAGCAAATTGTCTGCGGTGAGCTGGCGGACGGTCGGATGGGGGCTCGCACTGCAGTGGGGGCTGGCGCTGTTCATTCTCAAGTTTGAAATCAACGGCTGGCGCCCGGGCTACGCCTTCTTCTCCTGGGTCTCCAGCGTCGTCAAGCAGTTCCTGGAGTTCACCACGTCCGGGGCCACGTTTGTGTTCGGCGGTCTGGCCGACCCGGTGGTGATGGAGAAAGTGTTTCCGGGCGGGTTCGTCTTCGCCTTTGTCGCCTTGCCGACGATCATCTTCGTGTCGTCGTTTTTCACCGTCCTCTACTACTTCGGCGTCCTGCAGTTCATTGTGCGCGTGATGGCGAAGGCGATGATGTATCTGATGCGGACGAGCGGCGCCGAAACGCTCGCCGCGTCGGCCAACGTCTTCATGGGACAGACCGAGGCGCCGATCATCGTCAAGCCGTATGTGCCGAAGATGACGCAGTCGGAGCTGCTCGCCATGATGATCGGCGGCATGGCCACGATCTCCGGTGGCGTCATGGCGGTGTACATCACGCTCGGCGCCGACCCGGTGGCGATTCTCACGACCAGCGTGATGGCCGCGCCGTGTGGTCTGTATCTCGCGAAGATCCTGATGCCGGAAACCGAAGTGCCGGACACGATGGGCGAGGTGCGCACGAAGGTCGAACGCACACACGCCAACGCGGTCGATGCCGCCGCAGCCGGTGCATCCGACGGGACGACGCTGGCCATCAATGTGGCGGCGATGCTGATTGCGTTCCTCGCCTTCATCGCCCTGTTTGACTACATGCTCGGCGCCGTGCAGCCGGGCCTCACATTGGCCGCCGTCTTCGGCAAGGTGTTTGCGCCGGCGGCGATTCTGATGGGCGTGCCGATGGCCGACGTGCCGGCCATTGCCGATCTGCTGGGCACCAAACTCATGGCGAATGAGTTTGTGGCGTACGTCAAGCTGACCACGGAGTATCGCGACACCCTGAGTCCGCAGGGATACGTGCTCGCCACCTACGCGCTGACGGGGTTTGCGAATGTCGCCTCAATCGGCATCCAGCTTGGCGGCATCGGGGCCATGGCACCGGAACGTCGCGGCGACCTGGCCCGCCTCGGGGGGCTCGCGTTGCTGGGGGGATTTCTGGCGACCGTCATCAATGCGTCGATTGCGTCGATGCTTCTCTAGGAACCGTGACTGATGTCGATGTTTGAACAGAGTGCTGAGGCTGCGGCGTTTCTGCGCGCCCGGCTGGGCGACGTGCCGGACGTCGCCGTGGTCCTCGGGTCAGGCCTGGGGGATTTTGCGACGGGACTGACCGATGCGGTGACCGTGCCGTACCAGGACATTCCACACTGGCCGCGTGCCACGGTTGTGGGGCATGCCGGCACCGTGGTGGCCGGGTCCTCGAAGGGCCGCCGGGTGCTGGCGCTGGCGGGACGCGCGCACTATTACGAAGGGCATCCGTTGACCGTGGCCACGTTTGCGATGCGGGTGCTGGGACAACTGGGCGTGAAGCACGTCGTGCTGACCAACGCCGCAGGCGGGATCAACACGCGCTTCTCGACCGGCGCCCTGATGGTGATTGACGATCACATCAACGCCATGGGGATTAATCCGCTGATCGGCCCCAACGACGAACGGTTCGGTGCGCGGTTTCCCGACATGTCGGAGGTCTATTCGTCGCGGTTGCGTGCGCTCGCTGACACCACGGCCGCAGCGCTGGGACTGCCGCTTGAGCACGGCGTGTATGTCGCGGTGTGCGGGCCGAGTTATGAAACCCCTGCCGAGATCAGGGCGTTTCGCACGCTCGGCGCCGATGCGGTCGGCATGTCCACCGTGCCGGAGGCGATCGTGGCCAGGCACCAGGGCATGGAGGTGCTGGGCATTTCGTGCATCACGAACCCGGCCGCCGGCGTGTTGCCGCAGCCGCTGGTGCACGACGAAGTCATGGAGACCGCGCGACGCGTGCGCGGAGCGTTCATCGGACTGCTGGAGGGCATCCTTGAGCGGCTCTGAGTCCCTCGAGGCTCTGGTCGCCGCCGCGCGACAGGCGCGCGACCGCGCCATTGCCCCGTATTCGCACTTCCTGGTCGGGGCGGCGCTCGAGACGGCCGACGGCCACATCATCTCCGGCTGCAACATCGAAAACGCCTCCTATGGTCTGACGACGTGTGCGGAGCGGGTCGCGTTGCTGAAGGCGTTGTCCGACGGGCATCGCGCGTTCACCCGGATCGCCGTGGTCGCCGACACCGCTGCGCCGACCCCGCCCTGCGGACCCTGCCGGCAGCTGCTCTGGGAGTACTGCGGCGACATCCCGGTCATCATGGCCAACCTCACCACCGTGACCTCCACAACACCACTGGCGGCATTGTTCCCGATGCCGTTTGACCGTCACTCGCTCTGATGCTGCCGACGATCGCCTGGGACCTCGACGACATTGTCATGATCGACCAGCGCAAGCTGCCGGCGCAGGAGATCTACGTCCGCTGCCGGACCGCGAAGGACGTCGCCAAAGCGATCACGACCATGGTGATCCGCGGAGCGCCGGCGATCGGTGTCGCCGCGGCGATGGGGATCGCCGCCGGCATGAAGCGCAGCAAGGCGACCGGCACCCGGCAATTCACCGTCGAGTTCAACCAGACGTGCGACCTGCTGGCGGCGACACGCCCGACCGCCGTGAATCTGTTCTGGGCGACTGCCCGCATGAAGCAGGCCTTCGGCGTGGGGGCGCTGGCAGGGGAGTCGCCCGCGGAACTCGCGGACCGGTTGCGTCGGGAAGCCGACGCGATTCACGATGAGGATGTGTCGTCCTGCCGCGCGATCGGCGACGCCGGTGCCGGCGTGGTGCCGCAGGGCGCGCGTATCCTCACGCATTGCAATGCGGGAGCGCTGGCGACGGCTGGTTACGGCACCGCCCTGGGCGTGATTCGATCGGCCGCGGCGCAGGGCAAAGTGGCGCAGGTGTTTGCCGACGAGACGCGCCCGTTCCTGCAGGGCGCGCGTCTCACCGCGTGGGAATTGACCAGGGAGGGGATCCCCACCACCGTGATCACCGATTCGATGGCGGGACTGCTGCTGCGCGACCATCGAGTTGATCTCGTCATCGTCGGAGCGGATCGCATCGCGGCGAACGGTGATGTGGCGAACAAGGTGGGGACGTATACCCTCGCGATGATGGCGCACGCGCATGGCGTGCCGGTGTATGTGGCCGCCCCGCGATCGACCATCGATCTCAGTACGCCTGATGGCGCCGGGATCCCGATCGAGGAACGCAGCGCCAAAGAGATCACTCATGTTGGCGGCGCCCAGGTGGTGCCTGATGGCGCGAGTGTCTGGAATCCGGCGTTTGACGTGACGCCCCACCGGTTGATTGCGGGGATCGTCACTGAACGGGGCATTGCGCGCGCCCCGTACGACGCGAGCCTGCGCCCATGAAGATCCTCGGGATTGAAACCTCGTGTGACGAAACGGCGGCGGCCGTGGTGGCCACCACCGGCGATGCGGCGAAGCCGTGGGCGGTGCGCTCGAACATCATTGCGTCGCAGACGGCCATTCATCGCGAGTGGGGCGGCGTGGTGCCCGAACTGGCGTCACGCCAGCACCTGCGCGACATCTGCGGCGTCGTCGACCGCGCCCTGGAGGCCGCCGAATGCGGATGGTCGGATATTGATGCGTTGGCCGTGACACAGGGGCCGGGGCTGGTGGGCGCATTGCTCGTCGGGGTGTCCTATGCGAAGGCGGCCGCACTTTCGCTGGCGAAGCCGATCGTGCCGGTGCATCACTTGGCCGGGCACATCGAGTCCATCTGGCTCGAACACGGCCCGATTCCGCTCCCAGCCGTCGTGCTCGTCGTCTCCGGCGGCCACACAAGTCTCTATGAAGTCCCGGCCCTCGGTGTCTACCGGCTCGTGGGCCGGACACGCGACGATGCGGCGGGAGAAGCGTTTGACAAGGTGGCGCGCCTGCTCGGCCTCGGGTATCCCGGAGGTCCGGTCGTCGATCGGCGTGCGAAGCTCGGCAACGATCAGGCGGTGGCGCTGCCGCGCCCGCGATTCACCGGCCCGTCGCGATCCAAGCCGCATCTGGAAGGGATGACCGAGTTCAGTTTTTCAGGACTCAAGAGTGCCGCCGTGCGCCTGCTGCAGCAGCGGCAGGATGCGGGTCCGATGACCGACGAGGAGGTCAACGACTTCTGCGCGAGTTTTCAGCGCATTGTGGTCGAGACCCTGGTGGATCGCACGTTTGCGGCCGCCGCGGCGCTGGGCGCGCGCAGTGTGGGGATTGCCGGTGGCGTGTCGGCGAACAGTCGACTGCGTGCCGACGCGCTCACGCGTGGTGTGGCCGAGGGGCTTCCGGTGTTTGTGCCGCCGCTGTCGCTCTCGACCGACAATGCGGCGATGATTGCCGCCGCCGGGCTGCGCCGCCTTGAAGGCGGGGCAAAGTCGGCGCTCAACTTCAACGCCGACCCCGCCTTGCCGATGCCGTGAACAGGAGGCACCGAGAAGAGCGGTTCTACAGGGAGACGCGGAGGATTTTCTTTTCTGGGGCGGGACAATAAGAACCTCCGTGCCTCCCGGTGAACTTTGCCGCAGTCTGCTTAACGAGTCCGCGTGGCGGTGAAGTCGACACCGGACAGGGTGGTGCCGTCGGGGCTGAGCGCGCCGGAATAGGTGCGCGACCCGACAAACAACGTGACGGACGTGCCCCGCACGCGGCCTGTGACCGGCGTTGGTCCCATGGTGCCCGAGAGCATTTGAAATTGTTGCGTCAACGTCACGGTGGTGCCGTGCAGATTCCAGGCGCCGTCCACGCGGGCCGGCACAATCCAGAGATGGCCCACGCACCATGACGCGCAGTCCGTCGTCACTCGCTGCGTCTCGTCCGGCTCCCACGCGGGCTCTTCGTGGCCGAATTCGTCGCCACCAATCTCAAACGTGTTGGAGACGACCCGCGTGCCCGGCCGCATGGCCAGAATCTGCGGCCGGATCTTCAGCATCAGGTCCGGCAGCATGAAGAGGGTGAGGACCGTCGCCTGCGAAAAGTCCGTCTTGAAGATGTCGGCTTCGCGAAATTGCGCACGGCGGCTGACGCCGGCCTGTCTGGCGCGTTCGCGGGACAGCCGGACGAGGTCGCCGTTGTATTCGATGCCGAGGGCGCGAGCGCCACGCCGCGCGGCGGCGATGATGAACCGGCCGTCACCGGAGCCCAGGTCGATCACGTAGTCGGTGGCGGTGACGTTCGCCAGGTTGAGCATCATCTCGACGGTGTCTTCCGGCGTGGGCACCCAGACCATGTCCTTGCCGGGCTGGCCCGAGGTGGGGGTGTAGTCGACGTAGCGGCCGCAGGCGGCGGTCGCGATCAGGGCGACGACCACCAGTGGGATTCTGCGCATGCCGGGATAGTAGCGGAATCCGGCCGTACAAAAAGAAACCGGCTCCCAGGCGTGAGCCCGGGAGCCGGTTGTGTAAACCGCGCAATCTTACGCGAGGCGAACGTTCTCGGCGCGCGGACCCTTGGGGCCCTGGCCGGTGTTGAACGTCACGGCCTGGCCTTCGCGCAGCTGATCGAACTGCGCGTCGACGACCGCCGACTGGTGGAAGAAGTACTCGTTGCCATCGGTCGCCGCAACGAAACCGAAACCCTTGTCGCTTACCAAACGCTTGATCGTGCCTGTCATGTTAGTCATATGTGTTCTCGAAATACTCACGTGCTGAAAATCGCCATCGAACGCGGCTGAAACAACTTCAACGGCGTGCGAATCGTGGGCACTGTCATTGAAACGCCCGAAACGGGCGGCCGACGAGGGCATGGCGAACACCCTCTCCGTGAGAACTGAGGTATTCAGCTCGGCGGGATTGTCCATCATAGCACACTTCGGATTGAGGGCATAATTGAGGCCTTCGCGGGGGCATGGGTGGTGTGGGGGAACACATGGTCAGAAGAGTGATTGCCGGTGTTGTGGTGTTGGTGGCTGTGGTGTCCGCACCGTTGTCGGCCGAATTGCGGTTTACCTCGAAGATCACGGCCCGTGCCGTGACGGGAGCCCCGGCACCGGCCGGCCTGATGGCCGGGATGGGCGATGTGGTCGGGCAGATGATCAACGAGCAGTTCGGCGGCCCGGACGGGGTGGAGACCATCACGACGGTGCATACCGATGGCCGGATGCGCGTGGACTATACGAAGGCGTTCAGCGGACTGCCGGCCGGATCGGTGGTGCTGACGCGCGCCGATGGCACGTCGGTGGGGTATGACCCGGCGGCCAAGACCTGGTGGAAGATGCCGGATCCCTCGGACGATCCGGAGGTGGCCGCCATGATGGCCCAGATGACGCCCGAGATTTCCTCGAAACGGACCGGCGAATTCGCCACCGTCACCGGTCTCCGCGCCGAGCGCGTGACCGTGCGCATGCGGATTCCGATCCCCCTCCCCGAGGGCGTGGACCTGAGTCAGGTGCCTCCCGAGCTGCTCGCGATGATTCCGAGGGAACTGGTGATCGAAGGGGACAACTGGGTGGCTGCGGAGTTCGCCAAATACATGAAGGGCGGCATGGCGGCGCTGAGCTCAGGGCCGATGGCGCAGATGGGGTTCGACAAGCTGGCGGAGAGCCTCGATGGCTTTCCCGTGCGGTCCGTGATGCGGACCTCCGTGCCGGCGGCGATCGAAATCGAAACGCTGGTGACCAGGGTCGCCGAAGAAACCGTGCCCGCCACCGTGTTTGACCTGCCGGCCGGGTTGCGCGAGATCCCCTTTCCCGGAGGCCTCTGACCGATGAGCGATCTGTCGCGGGCCCGAGCCTGGGCGCTGGTCACCGAACACGTGCAGAGCGAGAGCCTGCGCAAACATCTGCTCGCGGTGGAAGCGGCGGTGCGCGGGTACGCCCGGCGCGCGGGGGAAGACGAGGAGGTGTGGGGATTTGTCGCCCTGGTCCACGACTTTGATTACGAGAAGTACCCCGACCGGGAGAACCATCCGTACCGCGGGGTCGAGATCCTGCACAGCCTGGGATATCCCGAGTGGGTGACCCGCGCCATCCTCTCGCATGCGGACTACAGCGGAGTGCCCCGCGAGACCCTGCTCGAAAAGACCTTGTTTGCGTGTGACGAAATGGCGGGCTTCATCACGGCGGCGGCGCTCGTCCGGCCATCAAAGAGCGTGATGGACCTTGAGGCGTCCTCCGTCATCAAGCGGATGAAGGACAAGGCCTTTGCCCGGGCGGTACCGCGTGAGGACCTGCACCAGGGGGCGGAGGAGATCGGTCTGCCGCTCGCGGAGCACATCACACATGTGATCGGATTCCTGCGCCTCGAGGCCGACGCGCTTGGACTTCGTGGTACGTCGTAATTTCGAGGAGGACGAACTCCGGGTCGCACCTGTGCGTATACGCTACTGACTTATGGCGGACACATCCCCCGCGGTTGTCCTCGATCGTGTGAGCGTCATCTACGGCAGGAACCGCGCGTTGCGTGACGTGAGCGCGGTCTTCCCCCCTGGGGCGGTCGGGCTGCTCGGGCCCAACGGCGCCGGCAAAAGCACCATGCTCAAGTCGCTGCTGGGGTTCATCCCCCCTTCCGGCGGACGGCTCGAGGTGCTGGGCATGAATGTGGCGGACAGGCCGCTGGAGGTCCGGGCGCGCATCGGCTACATGCCCGAGACCGACGGACACATCCCCGGCATGAACGCGGTGACCTTCGTGGCCTACTGCGGACAACTGGCCGGTCTGCCCAAGGCTGACGCCATGCAGCGCGCCCACGAGGTGCTGTTTTACGTGGGACTGGGTGAGGCCCGGTACCGCAACGTCGAGACCTACTCAACGGGCATGAAGCAGCGCATCAAACTCGCCCAGGCGCTCGTGCACGACCCCGATCTGGTGTTCCTCGATGAACCCACCAACGGCATGGACCCGAAGGGGCGCGAGGAGATGCTCACGCTCATTCGTGACATCGCGCACAACAAGGGCATCAACCTCATCCTGTCGTCCCACCTGCTTCCCGATGTCGAATATGTGTGCGATCACGTGGTCGTGCTCGACAAGGGCACGGTCGCCACACACGGCACCATCGAGGATCTGAAGGGGCCGAGCGGGCGCGTTTATGAAGTGCGCGTCAAGGGCGAGCTGGCCCCGTTCATCGCGGCGCTGGAAGGCGCCGGGATGGAGTGCCAGGAGACCGACGAAGACATCATGCGCGTGTTTGTGCGCGGGGCCGTGCACGCCGCCGGCGAAGACCAGCGGAAGATCTGCAGCATCGCCGGTCAGTCTCACGTGCAGGTGCGGCATCTGAAGGCGAGCCTGCCGACACTCGAAGACGTGTTTGCGCGCGCGATAGGTGAAGTATGAGTCCCATTCACGATCAGTCCTATCGCCGGTATCAGGGGGACCGTCACCCGGTCGGGCATGCGTGGCGCGTGATTGCGCAGGACGGCATCCGGCAGATGCTGGCCAAACGCGCATTCCTCGCGTTGCTGTTGTTTGCGTGGATCCCGGTGATTGTGCGCCTGGTCCAGATGTACTTCGCGACGGCCGTGCCCCAGGCGTCCGGCTTCCTGGCCATCAACGCGGACACCTTTCGCGACTTCCTGGAGCAGCAGAGCGTCTTTGTGTTTTTCATGACGGTCTACGTCGGGGCCGGACTCATCGCCAACGATCGCCGCGCCAACGCCTTGCAGATCTACCTGGCGAAGCCGATGTTGCGGGCGGAATACATCGGCGGAAAACTGCTGGTGCTCGCGACCTTCCTCCTGTGTGTCACCCTGGTGCCCGGCTGGCTGCTGCTGCTGATGCAGATGGCGTTTGCCGGCAATCTGGACTTCATCAAGGCCAACCTGTTTCTGATCCCTGCCGTGACACTGGGCAGTCTCGTCATTGTCACCGTGTCGTCGTTCACGATGCTGGCGTTGTCGTCGCTGTCGAAGTCGAGCCGATTTGTGGCCATCATGTATACCGGCGCCATCTTCTTCTCCGCCGCGCTGTATGGCGCGTTGTCGTCCATCTTCGGGTCGACCCGCGTGGCCTGGGTGTCCATCGGCGCCAACCTGGAGCAGGTCATCGATGTGATCTTCCGGAAGGCGCCGCGCTACGAAGTGCCCACGGTGATCTGTGTGATGGTGCTGCTCGCTCTGGTGGTCGTCTCCATCTCCGTGCTTGAACGGCGCGTGCGCGGCGTGGAGGTGGTGTCATGATCGATGTGGCCGTCACGGCGCCGCCCATTGTGGCGGCCGATCACTTGTCGAAGTGGTACGGCCAGGTCATCGGCCTGAACGACGTGACCGTCACCGTGCCGACGGGGATCACCGGTCTGCTCGGGCCCAACGGCGCCGGCAAGAGCACGTTCATGAAGCTCATCACCGGCCAGCTCAGCCCCAGCAAGGGCAGCGTGCAGGTGCTGGGCGAACCCATCTGGCGGAATCCGGGGCTGTACTTCCGCATCGGCTTCTGTCCCGAACAGGACTCGTTCTACGAGCGCATGACCGGCATCGAATGGGTCACGGCGCTTGTGCGGCTGAATGGTCTCTCCGAGACGGAAGCCTCGCAGGCGGCCGAGCGCGCCCTCACAGCGGTCGACTTGATGGACGCGGCCAACAAGAAGATCGGCGCGTACAGCAAGGGCATGCGCCAGCGCGTCAAACTCGCGCAGGCCATCGTGCACGACCCGGAACTCCTCATCCTCGATGAACCGCTCACCGGCATGGACCCGCTGGGACGCCGGAAGACGATGAAGATGATTCGGGAGTGGGCGCGGCAGGGCAAGAGCGTGCTGGTCTCGAGCCACATCCTGCATGAAGTCGAATTGATGACGCCGAACATCCTGCTCATCAACAACGGACGCATCCTGGCGGAAGGCAACGTTCACCAGATTCGGGATCTGATCGATGAACATCCGCACACGGTGTACATCCGCGCGGAAGACCCGCGCGGACTGGCCCGCGAGTTTCTGACGCACGCCGACGTGATCAGTATGCGGTTCGAACCCGGCGCCGTGGTCGTCGAAACGGGGAAGCCGGACGAGTTCTACGCGCGGTTGACCGAACTCGTGGCGGACGGGCAGTGTGGGGCGGTGGACGAAGTGACGTCGCCGGACGACAACCTGCAGGCGGTCTTCAAGTATCTGGTGAAGCAATGACACAGCCTCAGCGCAACGCGCCCAGTCTCGCCACCGCCTCCCTCCGGGTCTTCGAGATGTCCCTCGGCGAGATGTTGTGGTCCCGCCGCACCATCTTCATGGGCCTGGTCGTCGGATTGCCTGTGCTCATGGCGCTGGTCATTCGCCTGTTTGACCTGGCGGGCGCCTCGGGAATCCGCATCAACAACATGGCCGTGAATGGGCCGGCGATCTTCGGCCTGATGGTCTGGGCGTTTTTTGTGAAGTTCAGCGTACCGGTGCTCGGCGTGTTCTACGGCACGTCGCTCATCGCGGATGAGGTGGAGGACAAGACGATCACCTACCTTTTCACCCGTCCCATCGCGCGCGAAGCCGTTCTGATCGGCAAGTACCTGGCGTATCTCGCCTGCACGATCTTCGTGGTGCTGCCGTCCATCGTCCTGGTCTGGCTGCTGGTCATTCCGATGGGGGGGAGCCTCGGGGCCAATTTCCTGGACCTGATCAAGGACCTTGGCATCGTGGCGGTTGGCCTGGCGGTCTACGGCGCCGTGTTCGCCGTCATCGGGGCCTACTTCAAGCGACCCCTGCTCATCGGACTGGCCTTCATTTTTGGGTGGGAAACGGCCGTCCTGGCGTTCCCCGGGTCCTTCAAGATGTTGTCGGTGGCCTATTACCTGCAGGGGTTGGTGCCCCACGCCATGCCCAACGACTCCTTCGCGAGCATGATGCAGGCCTTCTTCCAGGAACCCCCCTCCCTGACCGGCTCCCTGGCCACCATGGCCGTGATCCTGGTGGTGTTTCTGGGTTTTGCGGCCAGAATAGTGGCCCGGCGGGAATACGTCCTGGAACAGTAAGGTATTTTGGTGGGACGAACGGCCAGGAATCGGGACCTTTCGGCCAAAATCTCCGTATAGACGAGGCAGAGGGCAACACCGTATGCACAAACGCACCCGCTATTTCATGGTTGGTTCGGCCGCCATTGTGGTCCTTGGACTCTGCACCGGACTGGTCGCCTTCTACAACGGTGGCCTGAGCCTGACGTCAACGAGCCGCGGTCCGAGCGAGATGGCATACCTGCCGGCCGATGCCGCGATGGTCGGCTTCGCCAATGTGCGTGAGGTGATGACCTCCGAGTTCCGCCAGAAGATGATCGCCGTGATTCCCAGCGGCGAGGAGCGCGACGAGTTCCAGCGCCAGACCGGCATCGACATCGAATACGACATCGACACCGTGGTCGCGGCCTCGACGGTCGTCGACCCCGACAAACATGCGCTCGTGCTGGTTCGCGGCCGCTTCAACGACGGCCAGATCGAAGGCGTCATCCGGCAGCAGGGCGGCACGATGGAGCAGTACAACGGCGTCCGTATGGTGGTCGCCAATCCCGCGAACATGACCCCTGATGGGATGCCGCGTGACGTCGTCGAGAAGGGGGAGTCCTTCGCGCTGGCCTTCCTCGAGACCGGTCTGCTGGCCGTGGGCAGCGAAACGGCCGTCAAGGCGGCCATCGACGCCAAGGCGTCAGGCAACAACGCGACGACCAACGACGAACTGATGACGTACATCAACCAAATCCAGACCGGGCAGAGCGCCTGGGCCGTGGGGCGATTTGATGCCATCAAGGGCTCGCCGGACATGCCCGACCAGGTCAAGCAGCACCTGCCCGCCGTGCAGTGGTTCTCCGTGTCCACGCGAGTCAACGGCGGCGTGACGGGCACGCTCCGCGCCGAAGCCGCCGATGATGCGTCGGCTGAGAACCTCCGCGACGTGGTGCGGGGCGGATTGGCGATGGGCCGCCTGGTGTCAGGCAACGACCCCCGCGTCGACATGCTGATCAATTCGCTCCAGATGTCGGGTTCGGGCAAGACGATGTCGCTGAGCTTCGCGGTGTCGCCCGAGGTGATCGACGCGCTCAAGGGCTTCGCCGAGTTGGCGGACCAGAGTCAGCCGCGGATCGACCGTCAGTAGCCAGTCGACAGCGGACAATTTCGAGGGCGGCAGGGCAACCTGCCGCCCTCGTCGTTTATGGGACGAATGCGCCGCTCGGTCACGCGGAACGGATTCCGGCGGGTGACGACTGGCAGCATCTGCGACGGCAGTGCAGCCGTGCACTGATAAGATCCGCGCATGCCCGTCGTGATTCTTGGTGCCGCGCGCACTGCCATCGGCCGCTATGGCGGCACCCTTCGACAGACACATCCTGCAGACCTTGGCGCGCGAGCGGCGAAGGCCGCAATTGAACGCGCCGGGATCACGCCGGACGACATCGATGAAGCGTTGTTCGGGCACGGCCGGCAGGCCGGGTCCGGCCCGAACCCCGCTCGGCAGGTGTGTCAGCGCGCGGGGCTTCCGTTCACGGTGCCGGCGCAGACGATCAACCAGGCGTGCGCCTCCGGGTTGCAGTCGGTCGCGCTTGGTGCGCAGGCCATCCTCCTCGGGCAGTCGAAGCTTGTGCTTGCAGGCGGCATCGAGTCGATGAGCCGCATGCCGTACATGGTGGACGCGGAAGACGCCAGGTGGGGCCACAAGATGGGGAACTTCACCCTTGTGGACGCGATGTATCGTGATGGCTTCCGCTGTTCGTTGTCCGGGCTGATCATGGGCGAAACGGCCGAGATTCTCGCGCGAGAGTACGGCATCACGCGCGACGAGTCCGACGCGTTCGCGCTGAACAGTCAGCACAAGGCCGACGCCGCGATCAAGGCCGGTCACTTCGCGGCCGAGATGGTCGCGGCCCCTGGTCACGACAGCAAGGGCAAGCCTGTTGAATTGACGATCGATGAACACCCGCGCGCGGGCAGCACCATCGACGGCCTTCGCAAGTTGCCGCTGACATTCGGCACGGTCGAGGGGCATCCCGGCATCATCACGGCCGGATCCGCATCAGGCATCACCGATGGCGGCGCTGCGCTCGTCCTCGCTGACGAAGCCGAGGCCACACGGCGCGGCCTCACGCCCATGGCGCGCATTGTCGGCTGGGCCACTGCGGGTGTGGATCCCCGCATCATGGGGATCGGTCCCGTGCCGGCCGTGAAGAAGCTCTTCGCGCAGATTGGCTGGACGATGGATGACCTGGACCTTGTCGAGTTGAACGAAGCGTTTGCGGTCCAGGTGCTGGCAGTGCTCAAGGACCTGCCGATTCCCGCAGAGAAACTGAACGTCAACGGCGGCGCGATCGCCCTGGGACATCCCATCGGCGCCACCGGTGCGCGCATCCTTGTCACGCTGCTCCACGAAATGGTGCGTCGCGGCGCTCGCCGCGGACTCGCCACCCTCTGCGTCAGCGGGGGACTGGGGATGGCGCTGGCCGTGGAGCGCGACACGTAGGGCGCGCTGGGTGTGAGCGCGCCGTTTGGCCCGCTGCAGTTCAGCGGGCCCTGCGTCAGCAAGAACCTCCCAGCCCTCCATGGCTCGTTGTGAAATCCCCAGCGGCATATAATCGCCAGATTGTGCGAATCGCAGTCATCGCCGGAGACGGCATCGGCAAGGACGTGACCGCAGAGGCGGTCAAGGTGCTCAACGCCATCGGCGAGGTGTCAGGCGCCCCGCTGGAACTGGAACACCTGCCGTGGAGTGCGGACTATTACCTGCAGTCCGGCATCACCATTCCGCCCAACGGCTACGACATGTTGCGGGACGACTTCGACGCCATCTTCCTCGGCGCACTCGGTGACCCACGGGTCCCCGACAACAAACATGCGCGCGACATCCTGCTCGGCGCACGGTTTGAACTCGACCTCTACGCGAACTATCGCCCGGTGAAACTGCTCAACGACGTGTTGTGCCCACTGAAGGACCGCGGCCGCAAGGACGTGAACTTCGTCGTCTTCCGCGAGAACACGGAAGGGGTCTACGTCAGTGTCGGCGGGCGCTTCAAGGCGAACACGCCTGACGAAGTCGCGATCCAGGAAGAGATCAATACCTTCAAAGGCGTGGACCGCATCATCCGACACGCGTTTGCGCATGCCGCGGCGCACGGCCTGACAAAAGTCTGCATGGCCGACAAGAGCAACGCGATGCAGCAGGGACACGCTCTCTGGCAGCGTGTGTTCAAGACGGTCGCCGCGGAGTATCCGGCGATCAAGGCGTCCCACATGTACATCGACGCGCTGGCCATGTTCCTCGTGAAGGACCCGGGCCAGTTCGAGGTCATCGTCACCAACAACCTGTTCGGCGACATCGTGACCGACATCGGGGGCGCGTTGCAGGGGGGGCTCGGCATGGCCGCGTCCGGCAACCTGCATCCGGGCCGGACGTCGCTGTTTGAGCCGGTGCACGGGTCAGCGCCGCCGCTGGCCGGCAAGAACGTCGCCAACCCGATGGGCGCGATCCTCTCCTCCGCGCTCATGCTCGAAACCCTGGGCAGGGAAGACGATGCGAAGCGGATTGAAGCGGCCGTGGAGGCCGCGATTGTGGCCGAAGAGACCACCGCGGACATCGGGGGCTCCCGGGGCACCTCGCAGGTCGGCGACTGGATTGTCGCCAATCTGAAAGCCTGAGACGCGCGTAGGCTTGAGCGTGATGGAAGATCTCATTCGCCAACTGCTGGCCGCCCTCGGGGAAGACCCGACCCGCGACGGCCTCAAGGAAACGCCCCGCCGGGTCGCAAAGTCCTTCGACTTCCTGACCAGCGGTTACCGCACGGATCTCGACGGGGTCATCAACAACGCGCTGTTTGATGTCGAGTACAGCGAGATGGTCATCGTGCGCGACATCGACTTCTACAGCCTGTGCGAACACCACATGCTGCCGTTTTTCGGCAAGTGCCATGTGGCGTACCTGCCGTCGAAGAAGGTCATCGGCCTCAGCAAGCTCCCGCGCATCGTCGACATGTTCGCGCGGCGGCTTCAGGTGCAGGAGCGCTTGACCGAGCAGATCGCCGACGCGATTACCTCAACGATCGGCCCTCTCGGCGTCGCCGTGGTCATCGAAGCGACCCACTTGTGCATGGCGATGCGGGGCGTCGAAAAGCAGAACTCGACGACCGTCACAAGCGCCATGCGAGGTGCCTTCCGCGATGACGCCCGCACGCGGCACGAGTTCCTCGAACTCATTCGCCACCGCAAACCGGCTGAGTAGCCGGCTGATGGGCGGGTGGGTGGATGGGTGAATGGGCGGTTGGGGGCATCTTCGCTGCGACCTACCTGGTCGTGGCACTCGGCGGTGTTCCCGGCATCCGCATTGATCGCACCGGAGCGGCCATCGTCGGTGCGGTGCTCATGGTGGTGGCCGGGGGGCTGACGCTCGATCAGGCGTGGACAGCCATCGACCACCGGACGTTGTTGCTGTTGTTCGGGATGATGGTGCTCATCGCGAGCCTCCGCCTCGCACGGTTCTTCCGCACCGTCGCACGCCTCGTCGTCACCCACGTTCGCCACCCGGCGGCGATGCTTGTCGCCGTCGTCTTCACAAGCGGCCTGATGTCCGCGTTGTTTGTGAACGACACCATCTGCCTGGTGTTCACGCCCATCCTGATTGAGATCGCCCAACTGCGGAGGCATCGACCGCTGCCGTACCTGCTGGCGCTGGCGACCGCCTCAAACATCGGAAGCGTGGCCACGATTACCGGAAACCCGCAGAACATGTTGATCGGGAGTCTCTCCGGGATCTCCTACACCGAGTTCTCAGCCAGACTGGCGCCTGTCGCCATTGTCGGACTCACGCTGAACGCCGCGATTCTGTACGTGGTCTTCCGCAAGGACCTTGTGCCGCATGGTCTGGAGCCCATGGGGCGCGGCCCGAAGCCGATGCATCAGGCGATGATGACAAAGTCCCTGCTGGTGGCAGCAGGTGTGCTCGTCGGGTTTTTCCTCGGGTATGACCCGTCGCTTGTGGCCCTGGCGGCAGCGGCCGTGCTGCTGGTCACACGACGCGTGAATCCGGAGAAACTCTACGGCAAGGTGGACTGGGATCTGCTGGTCTTGTTCATCGGGTTGTTCGTGGTGATCGCGGGCGTCGAGCAGGTTGGATTGGTGGATCGGCTCTTCGCCTGGATTCAGCCGTGGGGGATTGAGTCTACGGTTGGCCTGGCACTGGCCGCGACCGGACTCTCAAACCTGATCAGCAACGTGCCGGCCGTGATGTTGTTCAAGAGCGTCATTCCCACCTGGGCGGATCCACACAATGCCTGGCTCACGCTCGCCATGGCCTCCACCCTCGCGGGCAACCTCACCCTCGTCGGCTCCATTGCCAACCTCATCGTCCTCCAGGGCGCCCGCCGCCACGGCATCACGATCACGTTCTGGGACTACACGCGCATCGGCCTGCCGGTCACCCTCGCCACGCTCGCGTTCGGGATTCTCTGGCTGGGCTGATGGGCGGCTTTTCGGAGCACAAGGGCTTTAGCCCTTGTGACAAGATGACCCTACCCCGAGGGGCGTGTGCGCGTGCGGCCCGGCTACGTCGAGCCCGGGTGCTGAGTCGGTATACTGCACACATGCTCAAAGTTGCCGCCAGCGCACTGCTCGCACTGGCTCTCGTAGGGCCCGCTGAATTTGAGCGGGCCAGGTACGTAGGGCCCGCTGAATTTGAGCGGGCCAAGTACGTAGGGCCCGCTGAATTTGAGCGGGCCAGGTACGTAGGGCCCGCTGAATTTGAGCGGGCCAGGTACGTAGGGCCCGCTGAATTTGAGCGGGCCAAGTACGTAGGGCCCGCTGAATTTGAGCGGGCCAGTACCCGGCTGGCGCAGGTCACCAACGAGTTCACCTGCGCTGCCCAGTTGGGCACCGGTCTCAAGAGCAAGCGCACCTTCTGCGACATCATTGTCGGCACCACTGTGACCGAGGGCGTCCGGATGGCCATCCCGGCCCACAACGGAGCGACGACGCTGCGGTTTGATCTGCATAATCGATACACGATGGCGCCCCCCGGGGCGACGCCCGCGCAGATGTACGCCAAACACACGGCGGTGGTCGCCGTCCTCAATCAGGCGGGCCAGGCGGTGGGCAAGGCGGCGGTGTCCCGTGAGCTGCGGACCGAGGTTGATATCTTCGACCGCGTTGAAGGGGGCATCGGGCCGGACGGCACCATCATGGTGGCGCCTGGCCGGCCTGAAGCGGTTGTCCTTGAATTGCCGGAGTCTGTGACCTCGATCGCCATCGTCGGGGTCCGCCTCGAAGCGACGTCCATCGCGATGCAGGGGACGTTTGTCACGCCCGGCCGCCCGGTCGCCGTGGGCAGCAACTTCCGGATCGAGTACACCCGGAAATAGCTGCTCAATGCACGTGCTTCGTCTTCTTCGTCAGGTAATCCTGCAGCACGTACTGGCCGAGGGTGTAGGGCGTGGTGAAGTAGGCCTTGCCGTGGCAGATGCGTGCGACGCGTCGCACAAATGACACCAGGTCGTAGTCGCGGGCCAGCATGAACGTGTTGATCATGATGCCGGCGCGGCGACAGGCCGCAACCTCCGCAAACGTCTCGCGCAGCACATACGGGTCGAGACCAAACGCGTTCTTGTAGATCCGCCCATCCGGCAGGCTGATGGCCGACGGTTTGCCGTCGGTGATCATGATGATCTGCCGCATGTCCCTGCGTTGCCGTTCGAGGAGACGACGCGCAAGCCGCAGGCCTTCGCGTGTGTTCGTGTAGTACGGCCCCACACGTACGCGGCCGAGCTGCGCGAGCGGCACTTCCTCGGCGGAGTCGTGGAACAACACGACCTTCAGATCGTCGCCCGGGTACTGATGCTTGATCAGGTTGGTCAACGCCAGCGCCACTCGTTTGGCCGGCGTGAACCGGTCTTCGCCGTAGAGCACCATGCTGTGGCTGCAGTCGAGCAGCAGCACCGTGGCGCAGGAACTCTGATAGTCGCCTTGGGTGACCATCAGATCCTCGTAGTCGACGTCGAGGCCGTTGCCACGCTGCACGGAGTTCAGAATCGTCGCCGACGCGTCCAGGTTCATCGTGTCGCCGAACTCGTACGGCCGTGGAGGACCGCCGGCATCCACACCGGTCGCGAGTTGTGTGGTGTCGTGCCGGCCGACGCTGCTGCGGCCCATCGACCCGAGCAAATCGCGCAAGGCGCGGTACCCCAGGAAGTCGAGCGCCTTGTCCGTGACTTCAAAGCGCGTGGTGCTCTGGGCAGGGCCGGCGGCCCCTGTGGCCTGCTGCGACGGTGGTGTCCCCGTCGTCGAGACAAACCCCTGGTCGGTGAGCTGTTCGATCACCTTCTGGACGAGTTCCTCGATGCGATCGCGCGCCGACGGGTCGCCAAGGTCCTTGACGAGGTTCCGCACCATGTCCTCGGACATGGCGCCGCCGTTCAGCAACGCATCGAGCACCGCATCATGCAACGCCTGCATCGACTGGTCGCCGCCATCAAGCGGGTCCCAGGGATTGTTGAACCCGCTCGACAACAGGAGGTCCGACAGACGCTCGATGAGCGTCTCCATGTCGATCCCGTCAAGCAGGTCCTCGACGTATTTCCCGTAGCGGTACTTCATCAGTTGTAGTACTTCTTCCGGCCCTTCGGACGCCCCTCGGTCTCAGCGTCATCCTCGAGCATCGTGCGGATGTCCGGATCCTCCGCGCGCTCGCGCTTGGGACGACGTTCCTGCGGCGACCCTTCGAGCTTGCCTTCGTCGGTGCGGCTGATCTTTTTTGTGGCGCAGAGACCTTCGAGCACAAAGTCCACCAGGGATGCGCGTGCCCCGGCTGATGCGCCGATCGGGATGCGCAGGTGGGGGAGGGCGTCGTGCAACGCGGTGATGTCGGCGACCGAGTCCAGGAGCGTGTCCGCGCCCACGGTGTCTGCCATGTCGAGGGTGCCGCCCTCGTCGAACCAGTGAATCAGCTGGCGCAGGTTGACCTTCGCGGCGTAGCCATCAAACACCGTCGCGATTGATGCCCGCACCAGGTCCCGGGCCACGGAGTCTGCGCCCTTCAGCTCGCCTTCGTATTCCAGCTCGATCTTGCCGGTGAGCGCCGGCAACGACGCGTAGAGGTCGCTGACACGGGGCACCGCCACGGTCTCGGCATTCATCGCCGCGCGGCGTTCGGCGTTCGACACCACGTTTTCGATCGTCGTGATGGGCAGCCGCTGACTCACGCCCGACCGCCGATCCACCTTGGAATCCTGCCGCGCCTGAAACGCAATCTCCTCGATCACCTCGCGCACAAACGCGGGGACCTCAACCGGCACCGCACCAGGGCGATCCGTCCACGCCTCCTGGGCCGTGATGCGGATGGCATCCTCACGCGTGCGCGGGTAGTGCGTGCGGATCTCGGAGCCGATCCGGTCCTTCAGCGGCGTGATGATCTTGCCGCGCGCCGTGTAGTCCTCGGGGTTTGCGCTGAAGACGAGCACGACATCGAGCGGGAGGCGCACAGGGTACCCCTTAATCTGGACGTCACCCTCCTGCAGGATGTTGAACAGGCCAACCTGCACCTTGCTCGCAAGATCCGGCAGCTCGTTGATCGCGAAGATGCCCCGGTGTGCTCTGGGCAGCAACCCGTAGTGCATTGTTCTGACATCACCAAGTTCAAGACCCGACTTGGCGGCCTTGATGGGATCGATGTCGCCGATGAGGTCGGCAATCGTGACGTCCGGTGTGGCCAGCTTTTCGACATAGCGCTGATCCCGTGACCGCCAGGCAATCGGGAGGGTATCCCCCTCCGCCGCGACGCGCATTTGACACGCGCCGCAGATCGGCTTCAGCGGATGGTCGTGAATCTCGCAGCCGGCAATAACCGGTACCTCGGGATCAAGGAGCGATGTCAGCGCCCGAAGCAGCCGTGTCTTCGCCTGACCACGCAGCCCCAGCAGGATGAAGTTGTGCTTCGACAGAATCGCATTCACGATCTGCGGCACCACGGTGTCGTCGTAGCCGACAATGCCGGGGACGAGGGGCTCGCCCGTGCGCAGTCTGGCGAGGAGGTTTGTGCGGAGTTCGTCCTTGACGGACGCGTGTGACCAGCGGCCGGCCGCCATCGCCTGGCGCAGGTCGCCCACGGTGGCCGGAAGGGATTGGGAAGGCATACAGCGACGTTATCAGAGGTTCCGGCGGCCCGGGGTTGCCCGTGCGGAGTTCATTGTGTACACTCAGTGGGCTGCCTCTGTGCGGGAATAACTCAGTGGTAGAGTGCGACCTTGCCAAGGTCGAAGTCGCGGGTTCGAATCCCGTTTCCCGCTCCATCTTTTGTCGCCGGCTAGCGTCGGCGAGCTTTCAGCACCACATCAATTGAGTCAGGCCTGGGGTTGATGAACGCCACCCGCGTGCGGCCGTCGGGCTCCGTCGAAATGACGCCTGGGATGGCGCTATCGGTCAGGTACCAGCCCTCGGGGAGGACCACGTCGTTGGCCGGGCGGCCGAAGTTGCGGTTCCACACGAGCTGACCGTCCACGAGCCCGTACCGGCCGGGATCGGTATAGGTTTCGGTGATCCGCAGCCGCGAACTGCGCCCAGCCTGGACGGCGGGGAAGTGGATGATCACGACGACCGCGTCGCCTTCCTTGACCGTCTCCACACGCAACGATTCGCCCGTGTCGAGCAGCACCGCGGACGGGTCGGAGACCGAGGACCCTCCCCGCACCACGTTGCGATAGGTCGCCACCCCGGGGCGCGACTCGGTGTAGTCGTGGTACAGCCGGAAACTGTGGGTCTCGGGCTGCTGGAGAAAATAGACGATCTCCCGATCCTGGATGGCGCGTTCGGTGATCCGGAGATTTGCGAGTTCATTGCGCGGGGCGGTGGCCGCGGTGCCCGGCGTCATGACCACGGGCGACGTGACCGGAGGCGCCTTGGCCGCGTCTGACGGCACCGGTCGCAGGCGCGCCCTGAGGGTGATCCACGGCGCCGTGGGTCCGGTCTGCCAGTGGCTGAGCGTCAGCCGGCCGTCTGCCTCTTCAATCACCTGCGACGGGACGTTCGCGGACAGGACCTCGTAGCCGGCCGGCAGCACAATCGCGTTGCGTGCCGCATCGAGCGCCCGCTGAAATTCGATCTCGGTCCCCGTCGCGCCATAGGCGCGCGGCTCGCGGGATGTCTTGACGATGCGGAGCCTCGTTTCCCCGCCCTTCGGGACCGGGCGGGCCAGTTGCACTCTCAGTTCCCCCTCGACCACCTCGTACTTCAACGGCTGTCCCGTCATCCGGTCGATCGCCGTCACGTCGCTGAGCTGGCCGCCAGGCGAGAGGCGTTCCACGTGTATGCGGGCACCCGCAGTGGTGACCGACACGTCCTCGGTGATCCTGAGGGTCGACGTCGCCGGGTCGAGCAACTCGTAGCGGGAATAGACGTCCTCGATGGCCATGTCGCGGATTATAGATGGGCCGTGATACACTCCGTCTGCGATGTTTGTTTCCGTTCGCCTCGCGTGTCGCTGTTGGTGCCGGGCCTAGTGCCTGGCGGCTGCGAGTTGCTCCGCACTCCCCGTCAGTTGTTCCCAGAAGGCGCCGTCGCCAAGCGGTAAGGCAGAGCTCTGCAAAAGCTCCATCCCCGGTTCGATTCCGGGCGGCGCCTCCAATTGTGATTGATCGAGCGGGCTGCGGACCGCAGGTAAGATGTGCGCATGCTTCGAACCCGCGTCTTGCTGACGGCTGTGGGCGCCCTCTGCGCGATGTCACTGGCCCCTGCCGCTCGGCAGGCGCCGGCACCTCCGAATTTCGCCGCCCTTGAAGCAGCGGTTCGCCAGGAACTGACCCAGACACAGGCCCCGGGCGCCGCCATCGCCATCGTCCACGGCGACCGCGTGATTTACACGCGCGGATTCGGTGTCGCGAATGTGGAGACCGGGGAAGCGATGCGGCCCGAGATGTTGTTTCGCCTCGGGTCCACCACCAAGATGTTCACCGCTGCCGCGGTCGTCCTGTTGGCCGAACAGGGCAAGCTGAGTCTGACTGAGCCCATCGGCAATCACATCAAGGGCCTGACGCCAAAGCTCAGCGCGCTCACCGCGCACCAGCTGCTCTCGCACACGTCCGGCATCCTCGATGAAGCGCCGATGTTCGGCAGTCATGACGATGAGGCGATGCGGGAGGAGATTGGGTCATGGACCGACGCGAAGTGTTTCGCGGAGCCCGGCGCGGTCTATTCCTACTCGAACCCCGCGTACTGGCTGGCCGGCCTCCTCGCTGAGACAGTCGGGGGCAGGCCCTTCGCGGATCAGGTGGCGACGACGCTCTTCGCCCCGCTCGGGATGTCCAAGTCCACATTCCGTCCGACGCTGGCGATGACGTACCCGCTGGCGCAGGGCCATGAACTCGCCGATGGCAGGATGGCGATCATCCGGCCCGCAGCGAACAACTCCGCATCGTGGCCGGCAGGATCGATCTTCTCCAACGTGATGGATCTCTCCCGATGGATGACCGCGTTTGTGAACGGCGGACACCTCGGCGGTGAGCAGGTGCTGCCCCCATCGATGTTCGCGCAGTTGACGACGCCGCGGGCAACGATTCCTGGTGTGGCAAACACATACGGGTATGGCGTGCAGGTCGGCACCTGGCGTGGACTCGATGTCGTTGAGCACACCGGATCGCGCGCGGGGTACGGGTCGTACATCCGCATGGTGCCGTCGCAGAGATTCGGCGTGGTCGTGCTGGCCAACCGGACGGGTGTCACGATGCCGCGCACGGCCACGGCGGCGATTGAGGCGGTGTTGAATCCTTCGGCCGCCCCTGTGCCGGCCGCGCGAACACCGGTGGCACTGACAGCAGCCGACCGTGCCCGATACCGCGGCACGTATTCGCAGGGGGCCCGCCAGATGGTGGTGGACGTCAAAGCCGATGCGCTCGTGTTGCGGCAGGGCACGCGTGAGACGCCGATGGAGCCCGTCGAGCCGCATGTGTTCACCGCCGGTGGCACACGGTACGTGTTTGTTGTGGATGACGCTGGTGCCGTGCAGTTTCTGCACTCCGGCGGCCGTTCGTGGAGGAAAGTGCAGTGAAAAAAGTCGCGCTCGGATTCGTATTTGCCTGTGTGATCGGCGTCGGCGTCTGGACGGTGAATGGCACGCTGGGAACCCAGCGCGCCCTACATGCGGCCACCTCACCCAACCTGACCCAACCCGTCACACCGATGTTTGTCGACGGCCAGGCGCAGATCGTGCCGGGGTTCCAGGAGCCGGCGCAGTGGATTCGGGAGCGGCTGTGGGTGGAGACCGAGTTTGATTCCGACGGCGACAAAAAACGCGACCGCGTTCACGTCACGGTCGTTCGTCAGCGCCAGACTGAGACCGAGGGACTCAAGGTTCCCGTCATCTACGCGTCGTCTCCCTACTTCGCAGGTACGTCCGGCGATCGACAGTTTCTGTGGAACGTGAATCAGGAACTGGGTGCCGATCCGCCACCGCGCACCTCGCAGCCGGAGATCAACTTCCAGCCGGATCGCACGACGATTTCGAACTCCGAGGTGAACACGTGGGTGCCGCGCGGATTTGCGGTGGTACATTCGGAAGCGACAGGCACGGGGCTCTCGACGGGGTGCCCGACCGTGGGCGGCGCGCCGGAAGAGCTGGCGCCCAAGGCGGTCATCGACTGGCTGAACGGTCGCGCGAAGGGCTTCACGACGGTGGACGGATCCGACGAAGTCAGGGTGACGTGGACCACCGGCAAGGTGGGCATGACGGGCACGTCGTACAACGGGACGATTCCGCTTGCGGCCGCGACCACGGGCGTCGCCGGACTTGAGGCGATTATTCCGATCGCGCCGAACACGTCGTATTACCACTACTACCGATCACACGGCTTGATCCGGCATCCCGGCGGATGGCTGGGCGAGGACATCGACTTCCTCTACGACTTCGTGCACAGCCAGGCGCCCGAACGTCGGGCGGTCTGCAACACGATCTACCGCGACGGGCAGTTTGTCGAAGGGCGCGATCGGGTGACCGGCGACTACAACACGTTCTGGGCGGAGCGGGATCTCCTCAACAAGGTGCAGAACGTGAAGGCGGCCGTGCTGATGGCGCATGCGTTCAACGACTGGAACGTCGTGCCTGAACACAGCGTGCGCATCAGCGAGGCCTTGAAGGGCCGTGTGCCGCTGATGCAGTACTTCCATCAGGGCGGTCACGGCGGCGCCCCGCCGCTGGAGCTGATGAACAAGTGGTTCACGCGGTACGTGTATGGCGTCGAGAACGGCGTCGAAAAGGAACCACGCGCCTGGATCGTGCGCGAAGCGCCGCCCACGCCACCTACGCCCGGTCGCGGCCGTGGCAGCGCGTTGCCGCCGACGCCGTACGACGACTACCCGAACCCCAAAGCCGCGAACGTCACCCTGCGGCTGAGGCCGGGAGGCAACGGCATCGGGGGACTCGACCTGTCGGGGCGCATGCTCGCCGTGCAGAACTCGCAGGAGAAGCTGGTCGATAACGTGGAGTTTGCCGCACCGGCGCTGGCGCTCGCGTCCCAGTCGCCGCACCGCTTGCTGTATGCGACGCCGGAACTCACGGCCCCCGTGCACATCTCGGGGACGCCGCGCATCACGGTACGGTTGGCATCAAACAAGGCCGCCGCGAATCTGTCTGTATACCTCGTGCAGCTTCCCTGGACGGAAGGACCAATCGGCACGGCGAACCTGATCACCCGCGGCTGGGCGGATCCACAGAACCACCGGGTGCTGACCACGGGCGGCAACTACAACAGCATGGCGCGTGGTGAGCCGCTCAAGCCTGGTGAGTTTGTGGAGCTGACGTTTGATCTCCAACCGGACGATCAGATCATCCCGGCAGGGAAACGTATCGGCTTGATGATCTTCTCGAGTGATCGCGACTTCACGTTGTGGCCGAAGCCGGGCACCGAGTTGACGGTGGACATCAATATGACACGGCTCGCCCTTCCCGTGGTCGGCGGGGACGCCGCATTCAAGGCCGCGTTACCAGCCGTTACAGTCCCACTTGAACCCGCACTTCATGCAACGAAGGCACCCTTTGATCAGCGCCAGGTCGACCGACTCGCTGCATCGCGGGCAGACATCCGCCGCTAGCTGGGAGTCGCGAGTGGGTGGCGTGGGTGGCGTAGGTCGCGTGGGTGGTGTGGGGGGGGCGCCCATGACGGCCATATTATCGGCGTAGAATAGCCCCCATGCACACATTGCGGTGGGTGACCGGGCTTCTGCTCGTGGTGGCGGTGCTGCCGTTGGCCGCGCAGCGCCGCGGCTTTGGCGGCGGCCGCGACTGGGTGCCACCGCCGGCGGCGTCGCCCTACGACGGGCAGTTCGCGATCGTCCGTCTGTGGTATCCCCACTACGGCGGGTGGGCCTACGACTACCCGGACATGGAGCAGAACCTCAATCTGATCCTGCCGGAGATTACGGCCATCCGGCCCAGCCCGAACGGCGGCAATGTGCTGCGCATGGATGATCCGGAACTGATGAAGTTCCCGCTCGCGTACTTGTCGGAGCCCGGCTACTGGTATCCGTCCGACGCGGAGGTGACCGGCCTCCGCACCTACATCGAAAAGGGCGGATTCCTGATCGTCGACGACTTCCACTTTCAGAACGAATGGAACGTCTTTGAAGTCGCGATGACGCGCGTCCTGCCGCGTGCACGCATCGTGCGCCTCGACGTCTCACACCCCATCTTCAACACGTTCTTCGCGATCAAGACTCTCGACGTCCCGTACCCCGGCCGCCTTGGCCAGCAGGGGTTGATGGGCGAGTTCTACGGCATCTACGAAGACAACGACCCCACCAGGCGCCTGTCCGTGGTCATCAACTACAACATGGACATCGGCGACTACATGGAACACTCCGCCACTGGCCGCTACGCCGTCGATCCCTCGAACGAAGCCTACAAGTTCGGGATCAACTACCTCATGTACGGTATGACGAGATAGGGCAGTGCTGGGTGCTCGGTGCTTGGTGCGGGTGCGCTGTGCTGGGTGCTCGGTGCACCAGGCGCGCACCTGGCACGAAGCACCCAGCACCCAGCACCGAGCACTATCTGATAGCGTACAAGTGCTTGTCCCCGCGAATGTAGATCACGCCGTTGGCGAGTGCGGGTGAGGCCCAGATGGTTTCGTCGAGTGAGTTGGTGCGCAGGACTTCGTGTGTGGGGCCGGCCCGGATGACGAACGTGTCGCCGTCTTCGCTGGTCATCAGGAACTTGTCGCCGAACGACACGGCCGAGGCGCGGAAGGTGCCGGGCACCGGTGGGCGGCCGCCTTCATACATCACGGCTCCGGTGCGCGCGTCCAGGCAGGTCGTGATGCCGCCATCGGTGAACAGATACAGGTAGTCGCCGATCGCAATCGGCGAGGTCACGTACGCCGTGCCCTTGTTGTACCGCCACGCGATGCGGTCCTCCTCGGTCTTCGCCTCCGGTCGCAGGGCCATCACGACCTTGGCCGAATTGCCGGCCGTCGCAAACACGAGACCGTGGGCCGTCACGAAGCTGGGAATGGGATGGCTGCGCGTGCCGTCCGTGCGCCAGCGTTCCTTGCCGGTCTCAGGGTCGTACGCGGCGACCGCTTCGGCGCCGGAGGCGATCAGGTCAATCCGGCCGTCCACGGGATACAGAATCGGCGTCGCCCAGCTGCGGCGGTTGTTGCGCTCGGCGCGCCACACTTCCTTGCCGGTATTGCGATCGAACGCCCGGATGTTCGAGCCGTCACCCATCTCCTGATCGACCTGCAGGATGACCAGATGCTTGAACAGAATGGGCGAGGTTCCCGGACCCATGCCGGCCTTCGCAATGTTGCCGAGGTCGGCCTTCCATTTCAGCACACCGTCCGTCGAATACGCGTAGAGTCCGTGCGCCTCGAACGACGCAAACACCATCTCCCCGTCGGTCACCACCGATGACGACGCGTAGGTGTTCAGACGATGGCGGTCGTCATACATCGGACCGTCGTACGCGGTGTGGTTCCAGAGAATGCGGCCGGTCTTTGCGTCGATGCCGAGCACGTGCAGCGAGTGGTCGTAGTCGACCGCCATGCTGTCCGGATTCACATACCCGGGCTTGAGGTCGAAGCCCAGATGGTCCGGCGCCTTGCGGCCCGGCACATGTGTCCCCTGAATCGACGTCGTCAGAAAGATGCGGTCGCCCCAGACGATGGGGGAGGAGTGACCGCGGCCGGGAATCGCCGACTTCCACGCAATGTTCTCGGTGGGCGACCAGGTGTCCTGATACTGGCCCGTCGCGATGCCCATGCCGTTGGGCCCGCGCCACTGCGCCCAATGAGGATTGTGTGTGTCGTCAGGGGGCGTGTTCGTGACGGGCAGCGTGAGGGTCGCCAGCAACGCCAGGGAGATCAGTGCCTTCATGCCTTCGGTTCCTTCCCGAGCGCGGTCATGACCGCACGGACCAAATCCTCGGGGCAGTCGGCGGCGCCTTCGTCCTTGCACGCCATCTGCCCGGCGACGATCGTTTCCCGGTACTGCTCGAGGAACACCCGGCAGTTCTGACAGGTCGCCACGTGGCCGTGGAAGCCGGCGTGGACATCTTCGGGAAGGGTGTTGTCGAAGTACTCCATGAGGAACTCCGACACTTCACGACAACACAGGTCCGTCATGCGTGTGCTCCTGCAAGGTGGGGGGCAATCAACGTGCGGAGAGCAAGCCGGCCGCGATGCAGCCGGATCTTGACCGCGTTTGGAGTGGTGTCGACCAGTGTGGCCGTCTCCTCCGTGGAGAGGCCCTCGATGTCCCGCAACAGGACGACCGTGCGGTACGTTTCGGGCAGTGCTTCAATCGCCTTCCGCACCATGTCGGCGGTTTCCTTTCGCGACAATGCCACGTCCACCGGTTCGGTCCACGACGGGAAGTGCTCGGCGTGATGTTCGTCGGGCAGAAACCTGGGCAGGAAGTCCTGAATCGACTCTTCGGGCTTCCGTCGTCTCGTTCGCAACTTCATCAGCGCGACGTTGACGACAATGGAGTGCAGCCAGGTGGAGATTTGTGCGTCGCCCTTGAAGGTGTGACGCGAACGGAAGGCGTTGATGAACGCCTCCTGCACGGCATCGCGCGCGTCTTCCTCTTCGTGGAGCATGCGGCGGGCCACGGCGAGCAACCGGCCGCCATACGTGCGCACCAGCGTCTCAAAGACCTGTTCGTCGACGGCCCGCAACCCCGCTGTCAGTGCCGCTTCATTCATGCATGCAGGAAGCGTAGCATGGCCTGCGATGGTCGTCGGGAGCGTCGTCAGGCGCGACGTCGGCCGGGCGAAGCGCCGGGACCTGGCGCCGCTGGACCGGTGACCGGGGCGGCGAGTACGTAGGACGCGCTGAACTGCAGCGCGTCGTGTGTGGCCCGCTACAGGTCAGCGGGCCCTACGTCGTGGCCCGCTACAGGTCAGCGGGCCCTACGTACAGGACCCGTGCGCCGAGGGTGCGGTTCGCGAAGCCGGCGGCGTCCGAGAATTCGGCCAGTCGGGAGGGGAGGTCGACGTCGAACTTGTGGTCGCCGGCCACCGCGCCCTGGCGATGCAGCGCGCGTGTCCAGTCGTCCCACCACGGGGCGGCGCCACGGGCGAGCGGTTCGATCAACAGGAACGACGCGCCGCGGGAGATCGCCGCGGAGATCGTCTCAAGCAGGCGCGCGCGTCCCGGCGCTTCAAGTTCATTGACCGTCCAGCCTGCGACAATGCCGGTGCCGCTGAGTGAGCCGCGTCCCTTGACGGTGCGTTCCATGGCGGCGACGGCGTCGAGACGGACCGCACGGCCGGTGAGTCCGAGCGTCTGCCAGTTCCAGCGCGCCTCGTCCAGGGCCCACGGATGCAGGTCGTACCCGTCGATGGACGCGCGCGGGTCAGGTCCGGCCATGGCCCATGCCGCCGCACAGACGCCGGTGCCGCAGCCGAGGTCGATGATGCGCGTCGGCGGGTCACCCGTCGTGACGGACCCGACGACGGCGTCCACAGTGAGCAAATGCAGTGGGGCGTAGAACAGCCCGAAGGCTGCGCGTTTGCCGGCCGAGTCAAGCGGCGATCGCGTGGGCAGTTGCCCCCGGCGTTCCACGTAACGCACCGAGAGGGCGCGCACAGCGCGTGTGAACTCCGAGCGGGTCAGGTTGGCGAGATGCCGGGCCTCAAGCGCAGCGAAAAAAGTGTCGCGCTCTGCAGGCGTCACGATCGCGCCTGCGAATATCGCGATGGCAGGGCGTGCCCGATCGCCGGCGCAAGCGCGCGGGCGGCGTCGGACACCGCATCCACTCGAACACCGGTGTCGATCCCGAGACCGTGCAGCATGTACAGCAGATCTTCCGTCGCCAGGTTGCCTGACGCGCCCGGCGCATACGGGCACCCGCCCAGGCCACCCGCCGATCCGTCAAACGTCGCGATCCCGTAATCGAGTGCGGCCAGCACATTCGCCAGCGCCATGCCGCGGGTGTCATGAAAGTGCAACGCAATCCTCGACGCCGGCATCGTCAGCACCATCTGTTCGAGGAGCTGACGCACCTGGCCCGGATGGGCGATGCCGATGGTGTCGCTGACGGCCACCTCGTAGACGCCGAGTTCCAGCAACCGCGCGGTGAGCGCAAATACCCGATCGACCGACACCGCACCTTCAAACGGGCAGCCAAACGCCGTGGACAGGTACCCGCGCACACGAAGGCCCGCGGCAATCGCGGCCGACGTGACGTCGCGGTACGTGTCAAACGATTCCTCGATCCCGCGGTTCGTGTTTGTCCTGCTGAAGGTCTCGGACGCCGCCGCAAAAATCTCGACGTCAGTCACGTCCGCGGCAATGGCGCGCTCAAGGCCGGCCATGTTCGGCACGAGCGCTGAATACCTCGTGCCAGGCCGGCGCTGAATACGTTGGAACACCTCCGCCGCATCCGCCAGCTGCGGAATCCACTTCGGACTTACAAACGCCGACACCTCGATCTCGCGCAGACCCGAGGCGCTCAGGCGATCAACAAATGCAATTTTCTCGGCTGTGGGAATCTGGGCGGATTCGTTCTGCAGCCCGTCCCGTGGGCCGACTTCGACGACGGTGACGGCGGCCGGGAGGGTGGGCATGCGGGCTACTCGAAGTCGACCAGGATGGTGGCCGGCTGCACGAGTTCTCCTTCGCGACAGTGTACGGCCTTCACGACGCCATCGCGCGGTGCGCGGATGGGAAGTTCCATCTTCATGGCTTCGAGCACCAACAGGGGATCGCCCTCGTTCACTACGGCTCCCGCGGTGACGTGGATCCGGACAACCGTGGCCGACATCGGAGGACGCAGGGCGTCCGCATCGGACGTGCGTGACCGAGGCCGGGCACCCGCGCCTTCAACGTCGGCGCGTGCCGTGATGCCCGCGAGCGTGACCCAGGTACCGTCCTGCGCCTTGAGCGCGGCGCCAACCGACCGCGCGTCGCCCTGCCGAACCGTCCAGCGTCCGTCTGCGCCTGCGGCCACCTCGAATGTGCCCTCGACGCCGTCGATCGTGACGACGCCCGCCTCGACAGAGGCCGCAAACTCGCGTGTGCCGATCGTGACGCGCAGCTTCGTCGCCATCAGAATACGCCCCTGTTCAGGGTCTCAAATGGATCGAACCCTGGACCCCGGCCCCCCGACCCTGGATCCCGAGGGTCCCCGGACCCGTCGGCCACCGCAGCGAGAGCCACGAGCGCATGCAATTGCTCGTCCGTGTACCCAGGCACAAATGACTCGATGTGTTCCTCGATGAAGCGCGTGTGCGTGTCGCACGCGACGACGCGCGGATCCCGGAGCAGCGCTGCCAGGAAGCCAATGTTGTGTTGCAGGCCGAGGATGTCGAAGTCTTCGAGTGCGCGCGTTGTCCGTGCAAAGGCGGCGGTGCGGTTCTCGCCGTACGCAATGACCTTCGCGAGCATCGGGTCGTAGTGGACGCCGATCGACTGTCCCTCGCGCACACCCGCATCCACCCGGATGCCCGGGCCCTGCGGTTCGCGATACCGGAGCAGCGGACCTGACTGCGGCAGGAAGCCCGACGCCGGATCTTCCGCGTACACCCGGCACTCCACCGCATGTCCGCGGACGCTGAGGTCGTCCTGGCGGAAGGGCAGCCGCTCGCCAGCCGCCACGAGCAACTGCGCGCGGACAAGATCGACGCCCGTGATTTCCTCGGTGATCGGATGTTCCACCTGAAGACGCGTGTTCATCTCCAGGAAATAGAACTCGTCGCCCGAGAGCAGGAACTCGACCGTGCCCGCATTGACGTACCCGACCGCCTGCGCTGCGGCGACGGCCGCGCGTGTCATGCGTTCGCGAATGGCCGGCGTGACGGTTGGGCCCGGCGCTTCTTCGATGACCTTCTGGTGGCGGCGCTGCAACGTGCAGTCGCGTTCGAACAGGTGCACCGTCTGTCCGTGCCGGTCCGCCATCACTTGAATCTCAATGTGGCGCGGCCGTTCGATCAACCGCTCGACGTAGACGGTGCCATCCGAGAACGCCCGCGTGGCTTCGCGCGATGCCGCTGCGATCGCCTCGTCGGCCTCGTCATCCGACCGCACAATGCGCATCCCCTTGCCGCCGCCACCGGCCGTGGCTTTGAGCAACGCGGGATACCCGACTCGTCCAAGTGACGCGCGCACGGCCGCCAGGTCCTGGGACGCCGGGGTCTCACCGGGCACCACGGGCACGCCGGCCGCAGACACGGCCTTGCGCGCAGCGGTCTTGGACCCCATCGCGGCGATGACTGACGACGACGGGCCGATGAAGGTGAGGCCTGCGGACTCCACCCGAGCCGCAAACGCCGCGTTCTCGGAGAGGAAGCCGTAGCCTGGGTGGATCGCATCCGCATCGGTCCGCCGCGCGGCATCCAGCAGCGCGTCCACCTTGAGATAACTGTCGCTCGCCGCCGCCGGTCCGATCTCCACCGCATCATCGGCAGCGAGCACATGCGGCGCGCCGGCGTCGGCCTCCGAGTACACGGCCACGGTGCGGACGCCCATCTCACGGCAGGCACGGATGATGCGGACGGCGATCTCGCCGCGGTTGGCAATGAGCACCCGACGCATCATGACTGCCACGACGCCGGGCGCTTTTCCATGAACGCGCGCATGCCTTCCTGACCCTCCGGGGAGACGCGCTGGGACGCGATGGCTTCCACGGTGCGCGGCAACACATCCGCGGGCAGCCGGCCTGCGACCTCGCGCAGAAGCGCCTTCGTCGCCGCAATCGCCGACGGCGCCGCCTTCAGAAACTGCTGCACGTGTCGATCGACCGTGAGGTCCAGCCGGTCGGACGACACCACGTCGTGCACCAGGCCCATTTCCTTCGCACGCGCCGCCGTGAATCGTGCGCCATTGAGGCACCACTCACGCGCGGCCGACAGGCCAATTGTGCGCACGACATAGGGCGAGATCATCGCCGGAAGGATGCCGAGCACCACTTCCGTGAATCCAAACATCGCATCGTCGGCCGCCACCACCACGTCGCAGACGGCCGCGAGTCCGGCGCCACCGCCAAGGGCGGCCCCATGGACGCGCCCGATGACCGGCACCGGCAGCGAATCCAGCGCGAGAAACATCGACGCGGCTGTGGTGGCATCCGCGATGTTCTCGTCGCGGGTGTACGCGGCCATCTTCGACATCCACTGCAGGTCGGCTCCCGCGCAGAATGACGCGCCGGCACCACGAAGCACGACCACACGCACGGAGCCATCCGTCGGCACACTCGCCGCCCAGTCGGACAGGTCGCGGATGAGGTCCTCGTTGAATGCGTTCCGCACCGCGGGGCGATTCAGCGTCACCGTGGTGACCGGCCCGTGTTCCACCGTGAGGGTCGTCATCATCACATCCGGAAGATGCCGAAGCGGGCATCGCCAATCGGTGCGTTGTACGCGGCCGAGATTCCCAGGGCGAGGGCATCGCGTGTCCGCGCCGGATCCAGCACGCCGTCGTCCCACAGGCGCGCGGTGGAGTAGTAGGGCGAGCCTTCCGTGTCGTACTTCTGGAGGATGGGCGCCTTGAGCGCGGCTTCTTCGTCGGCGCTGAAGGACTTGCCGGCGCGAGCGAGCTGGTCCTTCTTGACGGTCGCGAGCACGGACGCGGCCTGTTCGCCGCCCATCACCGAAATGCGGCTGTTGGGCCACATCCAGAGCAGCCGCGGTTCGTAGGCGCGTCCGCACATGCCGTAGTTGCCGGCGCCAAACGATCCGCCAATCACGACCGTGAACTTCGGCACGACGGAATTCGCCACGGCATGCACCATCTTGGCACCGTCCTTGGCGATGCCGCCTCGTTCGTATTGTTGGCCGACCATGAACCCGGTGATGTTCTGCAGGAAGATGAGCGGCACTTTGCGCAGGTTGCACAACTCGATGAAGTGCGTGACCTTCAGCGCCGACTCCGAGAACAACACGCCGTTGTTGGCGACGATGCCGACGAGGAAGCCGTGCAGGCGCGCAAACCCGGTGACGACCGTCGTGGCATAGCGCGCTTTGAACTCATCGAACCGCGAGCCATCCACCATGCGCGCGATGACTTCGCGGACGTCGTACGGATGCCGCGGATCGACGTTGACCACACCGTACAACTCTTCCGGGTCATAGCGCGGCGCCTCGGGCGTCGTCATGTCGAGCGGCAGTTGTTTGGTGGTGTGCAGCGTGGACACGATGGTGCGCGCCAGATGCAGCGCGTGCTCATCGTCTTCCGCGAGATAGTCGGCGACTCCGGAGAGGCGCGTGTGCACGTCGGCGCCACCGAGGTCTTCCGCCGTGACGTCTTCGCCCGTAGCCGCCTTCACCAGAGGCGGACCGCCGAGGAAGATGGTGCCCGTGCCCTTGACGATGACCGTTTCGTCGGACATGGCCGGCACGTACGCGCCACCCGCGGTGCAGGAGCCCATCACGATGGCGACCTGGGGGATCCGTTCGGCGGACATGCGCGCCTGGTTGTAGAAGATGCGACCGAAGTGTTCCTTGTCGGGGAAGACGTCGGCCTGGAGCGGCAGGAAGGCGCCACCGGAATCCACGAGGTACACGCAGGCGAGCCGGTTGTCGAGTGCGACCTGCTGGGCGCGCAGGTGTTTCTTGACGGTGAGCGGGTAATAGGTGCCGCCCTTCACCGTGGCGTCGTTGGCGACGATCATCACGTCGCGGCCGTTGACGCGACCGATCCCGGTCACGATGCCCGCTGACGGTGCCTCATTGTCGTAGAGGTCGCAGGCGGCCAGCGGGGAGAGTTCGAGGAACGGGGTGTCCGGGTCGAGGAGTTTCTCGATGCGTTCGCGCACGGGCAACTTGCCCTGTTCGCGATGGCGCGCGAGATATGTCGGGCCGCCCCCTTCGCGGGCCTGGGCGGTACGCGCGCGCAGTTCGTCGAGCAGGGCGAGCATGCGCGACCGGTTGGCGGCAAATTCCTGGGAGGTCGTCTTGATGTGGCTCGCGAGGACGTCCATTCGCCGGTCATTATCTCCCGAAGGCTGCGGAACCACTACAATGACTGCGGAGGGTGTGTGGGCGAACGATCGTCGATTCTGTGGTGTGCATTGGCCGGCGCGGTCATCGGGGGCGCGGCCGGATATCTGTTCTTCACGGACGAGGGACGCCGCCTCCGCGAAGACCTTGAGCCGAGGGTGATGGACCTGCTGGGCGAAATCGAGAAGGCGCGGGCCATGATGAATGCCCCGGCGTCGCTTCGGCAGAGCCAGGCGGATGTCCGGCCGTTTGCGCGGTAACGCGGCGCTGCCGCCGGAGGTGCAGCGGGTCGGCCGTCGCCTGCGCCGCAGTGCACGCCTCGGTCGTCAGGCCATCTGGCGCGGGTTTGTGGAGTTCACCCGCAGCGAGAGCATGACGTTTGCGGCGTCGATTGCGTATTACGCGCTGCTGTCGATCTTTCCGTTTTCACTGCTGGTGCTCGCCGTGCTCGGCCACATTACGGTCGGCGAAAACGGCGCCAGTCTGCTGCAACTGATCACCCGCGCGATGCCGGCCCAGGTTGAGTTTCTGGACGCGCAGATCGGGGCGTTGTCCGGCCGGGCCCTGGAACTGGGCACTGCCGGCACGCTCGTGATGTTGTGGGCGTCGATGGGGGTCTTCGGCGCGTTGACGTCCGCCGTGAATCACGCGTGGGGGGTGGAGCAGCCGCCCGGCTTCTTCAAACACAAACTGATCGCCTTTGTGATGCTGCTGGCGGCGGGATTCCTGATGGTGCTGGCACTGCTGCTGGTGTCGGCCGCGCAGGTGATCGAGACCACCTGGTTTGCCGGTCTCGCGGCGGAGTTTGGCTGGTTGGAATGGGTGCGACGGTTTGTGGTGCAGAACGCGCCGGTGCCGCTCTTCATCCTCGTGGTGGGACTCATCTACTACTACGCCCCAAACGCCAAGGTCCGCATGCGTGACGTGTGGGTGGGGGCTCTGATGGCCGGGTTGTTGTGGCGATTGGCCTTCTGGCTGTTCTCCTGGTATCTCGGCGACCTGTCGCGATTCACCAACCTGCACGGATCGATCGCAGCGGTCATTGCGTTCCTGCTCTGGATTTATGTGTCGGCCGTGATTCTGCTGTACGGCGCCGAAGTGTCGGCCGCCTACGCGCGCTTGCGCAAGGCGCTGCCGCAGGAAGCCCCTGCCGCAGCACCAAGGGAATAGCATCGTGCTGGTGAATCGACTTTCGACGGAACGTAGTCCGTACCTGTTGCAGCATGCCGGCAATCCGGTGGATTGGTATCCGTGGGGCGAGGAGGCGTTTGCCCGGGCGAGGGAGGAACAGAAACCGATCTTTCTGTCGATTGGCTACTCGACCTGCCACTGGTGCCACGTCATGGAGCACGAGTCGTTTGAAGACCCGTCGATTGCGGCGTTGCTCAATCGGGACTTCATTGCGGTGAAGGTCGACCGCGAAGAGCGTCCGGACATCGATCGCGTGTACATGACCTTTGTGCAGGCGGCGACCGGCGCCGGTGGCTGGCCGATGAGTGTCTTTCTGACGCCTGACCTGCAGCCGTTTTTCGGCGGCACCTACTTTCCGCCGACGTCACGGTGGGGACGCCCGGGCTTCACGGAGGTCCTGGCGCAGCTGGCGTCGCTCTGGAAGAAGACGCCGGAGAAGGTGCGCGCCAACGCCGCCGGGATCGTTGAACAACTGAAGGGTGCCACGTCGAGCGACACGCCGGACCGCGCGCCGGTCGCCGGCGTGTCGGCGATTACCGAGGGGGTCGAGCAATACAGCCAGGCGTATGACCGCCGGCATGGCGGGTTCGGTGGGGCTCCCAAGTTTCCGCGGCCCTCGGAGCTGGGCTTTCTGCTCGACGCGTGGGCGCTGACCGGTCGTCACGAGGCCCGGCAGATGGTGGTGGACACCCTGCGCGTGATGGCGCTCGGCGGAATGCACGACCATCTGGGCGGCGGCTTTCATCGGTATTCGGTGGATGCCGAGTGGCGCGTGCCGCACTTCGAGAAGATGCTCTACGACCAGGCGCAGCTCGTGCTGGCGTACCTCGGTGCGGCCCAGGCGAGTGGTGAGCCGTTTTATGCCACCGTGGCCGAGGACACGCTCGACTACGTGCTGCACGAGTTGTGCGCGCGTGACGGGGCGTTTCTCTCGGCGGAAGACGCCGATTCCGTGATTCCTGGCGGCACGGAGAAGCGTGAGGGGGCGTTCTACGTCTTCACGGCTGCCGAAATCGACGCGTTGTTTGGTGCGGATGCGCCCATCGTGCGCCGGCGGCTCGGGATCGAGGATGACGGCAACGCGCCGTCGGATCCCCACGGCGAGTTCACCGGGCAGAACATCCCGTACGTCGCGCAATCGGTGGACGAGATCGCGACGCGCACAGGCCGGTCGCCGCAGGATGTGGTGCAGGTGCTCGCCGTGATGCGGCAGCGGATGTTCGAAGCCCGCGCCACTCGTCCGAAGCCGCACCTCGACGACAAGGTGCTCACGGCGTGGAACGGCATGATGATCGCGGCGTTTGCCCGCGCAGGTCGTGTGCTCGTCGACAGCCCGAGGCGTGATGAGTGGACGCGCGCCGCAGTGCGCGCCGCCGAGAGTGTGCGACATCTGCTGTGGCGCGAAGGCTCCGGGCGGCTGCTGCGCCGGTACCGTGATGGCGAGGCGGCGGTGGACGCCTTCTGCGAAGACTACGCGTGCCTGACGTGGGGGCTGCTCGAACTGTTTCAGACCACCGGTGATGCGCGTTGGCTGGAGTGGGCCATCACGCTGACCGCGCGGCAGACCGAACTGTTCTGGGACGACTCCGACGGCGGGTGGTTCACCACAACAGGGCTGGACCGGACGGTGTTGCTGCGCCTGAAGGAGGACTACGACGGCGCGGAGCCATCAGCCGCGTCGGTGACCGTCCGCAATCTGCTGCAACTGGCACATCTGACGGGGGAAGGACACTACGCCGATCGCGCACAGCGGTCGCTCGAGCGGTTTGGACCCGGCCTCGGGCGAGTCGCGCGGGTCATGCCGTTCATGCTCTCAAACGTCGCGGCCTGGCACGGCCGCTCATCCCAGATCGTGATCGTCGGTCCCGCCGGCGCCGATCGTCAGGCCCTGGAAGCCGAAGTCGCGCGCGTGTATCTGCCGTGTGCCGTCCAGATCACGGTCACGCCGGAAGAGGCTCAAGCCGCCCTGGCCGCGCGTCTCCCGTGGCTCGCTGCGATGTCGATGGTCTCCGGCCGATCCACCGCCTACGTCTGTCAGGACTTCACCTGCCAGGCGCCCGTGACTGAGCCTGCCGAACTGCGGCGGCTCGTCGCTGAGATCAGCGCCCCGAAACTCGTGCTGTGAACCGCGAACTGCGGACTGGTATACAGTCTTGCCATGCGATTGCTCCTGGCTCTGATGATGTCGGTGTGCACGGTCGGGCAGGCGCTCAATGCGCAGACCCCACAGGGACCGCTGGTGACAACCGCGTGGGTGGCGGAGCGCCTGCAGGATCCCACGCTGGTGTTGCTGCATGTGGGACCGGCGCCTGCCTACGCCACCGCGCACCTTCCAGGCGCGCGCCTCGTGACCGCGCAGATGATCAGCGTGACCGGAAAAGGCGCGAACGGCAGCGAGTTGAATTTGCAGATGCCTGATGCCGAGGCCCTGCACGCGGCGCTGCAGACGCTCGGTATTTCAGACACATCCGAGATCGTCGTGTACGCCGCGACACCTCAGGTAATGACAACGGCAACGCGCGTGATGCTCACGTTGCAGTACGCCGGTCTCGGGGACCGCGCACGACTGATGCAGGGTGGCATGAACGGATGGAGTGCCGACGGGTACACCACGACGGATGTCGTGCCCGAGGTCATCCCCGGCCAGCTCAGTCCGCTCACGGTCGTGCCGCTGGTCGTGGATGGAGATGCGGTCGAGGGGCTGCGCAAGTCCGCCGGCGTGCGCGTGGTGGATGCGCGCGCCAGCGCGTTGTATAGCGGTGAGCAGACTGGCGGCGGACGCGACACGCCCCACAAGACCGGACACATCGAGGGCGCCGTCAGCGTGCCGTTCAACACGACCTACGACCCGCAGGGAAAATTCAAGTCGGTGGAGGAACTGCAGGCGCTGTTCACCGCCGCCGGTGTGCAACCGGGTGACACGGTGGTCGCGTACTGTCACATCGGCCAGCAGGCGACCGCGACGATCTTTGCCGCGCGCCTCGCCGGATTTGACGTGAAACTCTACGACGGGTCGTTTGAAGACTGGTCACGGCGCCCGAACGCCGCTGTGACGAATCCGGCGATCAGGAAGTAGCCCCCTCAGGCGGCGGGCTGCAGGCCGAGGTGCACCCGGAGAAATGTTTCAAGCGCCGTCACGAGCGCGTCGCCAAACGCGGCGCGGCTCGTGGCGGTGTCGCGAACCCCGGTGAAGTGACTTTCGATTTGCAGGCCCGGAAGCGTCAGTGTGTGCCGGCTCGTGCTGTAGCCGCCGTCAAAATACGGGTCGGAGCCCGGGGACGGGGCCGATGGGCTCGGCACTGACGGCACTCGTCCCTCCAGCAGTCCGCCAAGACTTGATGCCCCCCGCAGAAGCGCCGCTGACGTCAGTGACGACTGCTGCGCAAGGAGGCGCAGACTGCTCGACGCCGCAGCGTTGCTCCCGTTCAGCTGGGCGTCGGTTCCGTTGAGCGTCGCTGCGCTGAGCAGGTAGCCGAGTTCGAGGCGCGCCTTTGCATGGCCGTGTCCGTGTAAATCGATGTAGAGCCCGGTGCCGCTGCGCTGGCGCACCGCGGCCATCGCCAGTTCAACAAATGCGTGGTATTCGTTCCATGCGCGAATCGCATCCGCGTTACCCTGCGCGGCTTCGACGACTTCCCGGTTGGCGTCGAGTTTCGTGCGACGCAGGTGGACGATCACCAGATGCGGCCGCCGGCCGAGACGGGTGACAAACGCCTGTGAGATCGCCTGGCCGAGTTCAATCGTGTTGGTGTCGGTGACCGTCGTGCCGACCGTGCGGTTCGGAATCGAGGCCGGGGTCAGCGCGCCGCCGTGGGGAACCGATATCACCAGAGGAAAATCTCCCGGTATGTATTCCACGTAGTGCAACGTCCCGAAGCAGCTGACACCGACCGTTCCGGAGCACGTGGGTGTGGTGGGTGATGTTGGTGTTGTGGGTGATGTGGGCGTGGTGGGGGAGCCGCCGCACGCGATCAGCGTGACCAGGAGCAGAGCAATCGCGCCGCGGTGTACGTTGGGCCCGCTGGGCTGCAGCGGGCCAAGCCAAACCATCATGACGCGAGATTATGAATCAAGACTGAATGAGTCCTAATAGATTCTTCGAGTGTCGACGTATCGTCGTAGTCGATGCGAATGCGTTCAACATGGTGTGTTTTGGCGACGCTGGTCTTTGTGACCGCCTTCGGGCTGGTGCA